>ERZ1106915.318-NODE-318-length-75493-cov-17.222209_pt1 | contig 75493 bp, 67 predicted proteins | sample MGYA00403653_ERZ1106915 | MGnify/ENA primary metagenome ERZ1106915 (study PRJEB35170, sample SAMEA104062404) | human gut metagenome | biome: human gut; feature: human-associated habitat; material: faeces | place: Denmark | collected 2012-06-06 ...
GAGCATATCTGCCTCAGTTCCCGTCACTGGTACCTGAGTTTGAAGCTCAGTATGAAGCATTTAAGAAAACAATTCCGGATACTGTAGAGATCATTGATGGAGGAATGGTAACAACCAAAGAGCAGTCTATGGTTGCAGGAGATAAATTCCGTGCAGCAGACGTTGACCTTGTTTTCCTTCAGATGCTGACCTACGCTACATCCTACAATATGCTGCCGGCAATCCGTGACCTTGACGTTCCGGTTGTTCTGGTAAACGTTCAGAAGCTGAAAGCTCTGGATTATGATCACACAGACATTGCTGCATGGCTTGGTGAAGGCTATGCCTGCGGTGCTGTTGGAGAAGCTGTTGCTGACCTTGAGAGAGCCGGCAAGAGACACGCTGTTATCACAGGTGTTGTAGAAGGCGGAGATCCAGGCGTTCAGGCTGAGATCGAAGACTGGTGCAAGGCTGCTCAGGTAAGAAGAAGATTCCGTGACACCAACATTGCACAGATCGGAAGACCTTACCCAGGTATGATGGACCTTTACATTGATGAGACTAACCTGTACAACAGAATGTTCCTCTACACCAAACAGTTCGACTGGGAGAAGATGTGGGCAATCGCTGATGATATCACAGATGAGGATGCAATCCGTGCAAAAGCTCAGGATATCCTTGATACCTTTGATATCGAAGGCGGCGGAACCATTGAGAAAGTATGGGATATGGCCAAATACGTTGTAGCATTTGAGAAATGGGTAAAAGACGAGCATCTTGGAATGATCGCTTCCCATTACGACGGATTTGCACAGGGCAAGGCTGGTGTTCTTGACAGTATGCTGATCCCGGCATTCTCCATGCTGATCAAACAGGGTACTGCATGTGCTGTTGAGGGCGACATGAAGGTTGCTATGGCAATGAGTATTCTGAAAACAATTTCCGGTACCGGCCAGCTTTCCGAGATGTACTCCATTGACTTCAACGATGACATCTGCATTATCGGTCATTCCGGAAGCGGTGATGCTGACATCTCCGACAAGAAGCCTACCATGAAGATCGTACCAGTATTCCACGGCAAAACAGGCGGCGGATATCTGACACAGTTCTATCCATACACAGGCCCGGTTACCTATCTTGCAATTACACAGGATGCTGACGGACATTTCAAATTCGTTGTTGCTGAGGGCATCAACGAGGAAGGACCGATCCTTTCCTTCGGTGATACCAACATGAGAACACGTTTCACATGCGGCGCAAGAGAGTTCGTAAACCGTTGGAGCGAAGCAGGCCCGACACATCATATGGCTGCTGCAACAGGAAGACATATCGATACTCTTCTGAAAGTTGCCAAGATCTTCAACATTCCGGTTGATATCGTAACAAGATAATTGCGGTAATAATAAGACCATCATATGGTTTTGTACACATATTCATATTCAGCGAAAGGGAGAGCCTGCGGACTCTCTCTTTTGCTGTCCTGAAAAAAATTGCCCTGGAAGCTTTCTCCCAGGGCAGTTATCATTTCGTCTCTGTATTTATTTGTTCCTCTGAAATCCCATCCTTCTTTGCAGGAAAACGAATCTGCACTTCTGTTCCAGATCCAAGCTTGCTGGAATAGGAAAGTCCGTACTGGTCTCCATAGAGAACCTGAAGCCGTCTGTGCGTATTGTAGATGGCAATATTGGTTCCTCCGGAAACGCTGGTTCCCTCACCGGAAAGAATCACAGGCAGCTTATCCGGTGCAATTCCCACACCATCGTCAGAAATGAGAAGCACCACATCCTTATCCTCCATCCATCCGGTAAGAACAATGGTACCGGACTTGGTTGGCGTCTCCAGAATACCGTGAAGCACTGCGTTTTCCACAACCGGCTGCAGGGTAAGCTTGGGAATCTGGTACTCCATCAGCTCATCCGGAATATCCGAAATAAAGGAAATGCTGTCGTGATAACGCATGTTCTGCAGATGCACATAGATGGAAACATGTTCTTCTTCTTTGGCAATGGTGCTGATTCCCTTCTTGCGGCTTAAGGTCAGCTTATAAAAACGGGAAAGGCTCTGCACCGCGTTGCACACCTCGGAAGTACGTCCCTGATGCGCCATCCAGTTGATCATATCCATGGTGTTGTAAAGAAAATGGGGATTGATCTGTGCCTGCAGGGAATTAAACTCCGCAATGCGAAGATCCTCCGCAGCCTGTGCCTGCTTTTCCATCAGCTGGTTCATCTTGCGGGTCATATAGTTGTAGGTGTCGATCAGATCACCAATCTCATCGTGGGCATCCGGGCTGTCCATGGGAACTGGCGGCCCGTGCCGTACCGTACGCATCTGGCTGATGACAGAAGAAATTCGTCCGGTAATAGATTTGGACAGGGTGCTTGCCAGGAAAAAGGCCAGGGCCAGCACTGCAATATAAATAGCCAGGAACTGAAGCACCAGAATATTGCTCTGCGTGATCAGCGGCTGGGAAGGAAGGACCGTCACCATAAACCATCCGGGCTGCCGGATCCGGTAAAATCCAACATAAACTGTCTTTCCAAGGATTTCCTGCTCCACATAGCTGTTGGAAGACATATAGGATTCCATGATCTTGTCGTAATCCAGCCAGTATATTCCGGCAAGGGAATCGCTGGAAGCAGATACCAGGTTGTTTCGCTCATTCATAATATAGGAAACGCTGCCGTCCAGAGTGAGATTTTCCGACAAAATCTGGTTGAAATCATAGCCGGAGTAGTAAACCGCTATGTAAGCATCATAGGTTCCGCTGTCATAGATCACGGAAGCATGGGTAATGTAGGCCTGGTCTCCGTATGCTTTCTTTTCCAGTGCACCAAGATAAAAGGAAGGGCAGAACAGCTGGGCTGCCCGGGTTCCTCTGAAAATTCCGTACCAGTAGGTTCCCTTGGCCTGTTCCAGGGAAAGGAAGGTATCCTTCAGATGATCAGAATTCAAAAACGCATCCACATCAGCTGAGGCTTCCTTTGGAACCTCCATATAAATTTTTACATTGGTCACAGGTGTGTCCTGGGTCAGCTGCCTGATCCGGTCTGAAAAATCCGCTGCGTCCTCAGACTCCGCCAGATCCGAAAAGGAATCGGTTATGGCATTTTTGAAAAGAGTCTGGTAAAAATCCAGAGAAGAGATCTCCGTGCTCACATCCAGGATCTTCTGGAGAGATTCCTCGATCAGCGGCGCCGTCTGTGCAGAGCGGTCCTGTTCCTGGCGGATGGTATAGGAGACCACCATGTCATAGGCATTTCCATAGAAAAAGAAAATAATGGCAATTGCAGGAATTGCCACGATCACAAGAAGTACCAGGGTGAACTTGGACTGTAGGTTTAAATCCTGGTACCATTGCTTGATTGTCCGCAAAGTTCATCCCCCCTTTCTGTCAGCCCATTTTCTCTCTGTACTCAGAGGGGGAAAATCCGGTATACTTCTTGAAGCTCTTTCCGAAGTAATTGCCATCGCTGTAGCCTACCTGGGAAGAGATGTCTGCAATCTTATATCTGGGGTCGGAGAGCAGCTGCTTGGCTTTTTCCATGCGGAACTCCGTAAGATACTGATTCAAAGTCTGTCCAGTCTCATTTTTAAAGAAGGTACACACATAGGAAGTGGACAAAAATACATGGTCGCTGATATCCTTCACAGACAAGGTCTCGTTCATGTACTTCTGGCTAATGTAATCTTTGATCATGAAAATTGTGGAGTTTTCTTCCGCTGTATTGTCCACTGCCTGGAAAAAGGCCTCTGTTTTGCGGACCAGCTTCTGATGGAGTTCGCCAAATGAGAAAATTTTCTCAAGGGCATCAATCAGGTTTTCCTGTTTGTCAGAAAGGGTCAGCTTCAGCTGCCGCGCCGCTTCCTCCAGGGAACGGAAAAGCTTGTAATACAGATCCTTTGCCTGATTGGGAAGAATATTCTGGTTGCGTCCAAAGTATTCCATAAGCTTATCCAGAAAAAGAGTAGTCCCTTCCTGGTCCTTGGCTGTGAGGAGGGTAAGAAGCTCATGCTCCGGATGGGCAGGAAGCTCCGGCTTGTTCCAGGCAGACGGTGCTTCATGGAATGGAGACAGGAAGGTTCCGGCCGGGAAAAAGAAGCTGTTCTGCAGCAGGATGACCGCGGAGGTATAGGACTGATAGGCTTTTGAAATGCCAGTCAGGGTGTCCCCTGCCGCAATGCAGAAGCGGGAATAGCGGGAATAAAGCTTGCAGAAGAACTCCTCAATGCTTTTCCTGGCGGCAGGACCGGGAGCCGGGCCAAACAGGAAATAAACCATATACTGCACGCGCTTTTCCGCAAAAATACAATCTATATGGAAAGTTTTCAGAAATTCCCGCACAGACATGTACATGGCACCAGCTTCATTAATAGGAAGTTCTTCTTCCGTTTCTGTTTTCAGAACAATGGCAGTAAAGCTGGTAGATGGGCTTATGGAAAGGGAAAGCTCTGCCAGCAGCTGGTCAATGTTTTCTTTTGCGTGAGCGTAAGGCTGGGTAAGCAAAAGGGCCAGGCGGGAGGCATTTTCCATGGAATGGATGGATTCGTTGTGTCTGGTCCGCTTTCTTTCCAGGCAAAGATCCCTGGCCTCGATCACAGCATCCTGGATTTCCAGAGGATCCAGAGGCTTCTCAATATAGTTGACTGCCTTTAACTTAATGGCAGCCTTCAAATATTCCTTATCTGAGTATCCGCTCATAAAAACAGGAACCACATCGGGAAGAATGGTTTCCAGCTGCTCTAACATCTGGATCCCGTCAAGTCGGGGCATGCGCACATCGCACAGGATAATATCCGGCTTATGCATGCGTGCCATTTCCAGGCCGTTCATGCCGTCATCCGCCTGAAGTACTTCATCGATTCCGATAGACTGCCAGTTTATAGAAGAAATCACACCCACACGGGTCAGTTCTTCGTCATCTACGATTAGTAATTTCATGATAAAACTCCTTTAAAGGGTGAAAATGCATGTATCTATCATATCACAATTATATCTAAAATACGAGACGCAAACCGCCTGGTTTTGTGGAAAATTCATTTGTCAGTGGAAAATTTTACCCATTAAGTGGAAAATATTTTACCCTGTTTCAAAATATTTTCCCATTTCCAAACAAATTGCCTAATGATAGAATAGAACCAGATCAAGAAAGGGAGGAGAAAAAGCCGTGTCTGAATATGTTCTTGAATTAAAAGGCATTACGAAAATTTTCCCCGGCGTTAAAGCACTGAACAACGTACAGTTCCAGTTAAAGCCTGGCGAAGTTCACGCACTGATGGGCGAAAACGGTGCAGGTAAATCTACCTTCATTAAAGTAATTACCGGTGTACATAAAGCAGAAGAAGGCGAAATGTACCTGTTTGGCCAGAAAGTGGACTTCAAAGGACCTAAGGATGCACAGGAAGCAGGAATCGCAGCTGTTTACCAGCACCCAACATCCTATCCACACTTAACCGTGGCCGAGAATATTTTTATGGGACATGAGATTAAGAAGAATCACATGATCCAGTGGAAAGCAATGAATGAGGAAGCCAACAAGCTTCTGAAACAGCTGAATGCAGACTTCGATTCTACAGCTGAGATGGGAACCTTAAGTGTTGCCCAGCAGCAGATGGTCGAGATCGCCAAGGCATTATCCACAAATGCAAAGATCGTCATCCTGGATGAGCCTACCGCATCTCTTACAAAGAGAGAATCCGAGGAACTCTACAGAATCGTAGATCAGTTAAGAGAAAAAGGAGTTTCCATTATCTTCATTTCCCATCGTTTTGAGGATATGTACCGTCTGGCAAGCCGAGTTACCGTATTCCGTGACTCCCAGTACATCGGTACCTATGATGTAGATGGAATCACCAATGCAGACCTGATCAAAGCCATGGTTGGCCGTGAGATCAAGGATCTGTTCCCGAAACCGGAAGTTAAGATCGGTGATGAGATGCTTCGTATCGAGCATTTATCCCGTACCGGATATTTCAAAGATGTTTCCTTCAATGTACATGCCGGCGAGATCGTTGGCCTTACAGGTCTTGTTGGCGCAGGTCGTACAGAGGTTGTGGAAAGCGTCTGTGGAATCACCAGACCAGATGAAGGAAAGGTTTATCTGGAAGGTAAGGAAGTACATATCAAACAGCCATCTGAGGCAATGGAGAAAGGAATCATCCTTCTTCCTGAGGATCGTCAGAAGGAAGGTCTGATCATGAGTTGGGGACTTGGAAGAAACGTAACCCTTCCGACCATCAGTAAATATGCAAAGAAAGGCTTCAATGACGAGAAGGCAGAAAGAGATCTTTCCAAGAGACTTCTCGAGGAAGTTGATACAAAGGCAGTGGATATTTTCCAGCCTGCAAGCTCTCTGTCAGGTGGTAACCAGCAGAAGGTTGTAGTTGCCAAGGCGCTTAGCCAGGAAATGAAGGTTGTCATCATGGACGAGCCGACCAAGGGTGTTGACGTTGGTGCTAAGGCTGAGATTTATGCAATCATGGGTGACCTTGCAAAGAAAGGCTACGCGATCATCCTGATTTCTTCTGAAATGCCTGAGATCCTTGGAATGGCTGACCGAATCGTTGTAATGTGCAACGGACGCAAGACTGGTGAGCTTGGCCGCGGAGAAGCAACTCAGGAGATGATCCTTGAGCTGGCTATGGAGAAAGGTACATCAGGAAAGGGGGCAGCTAAATAATGGAAAAGAAATCTTTCATGAAAAAGCTGACAGGTTCCCGTGAAGCACTGCTTGCAGTGATCCTGGTTCTGCTTTTCGTAGTAATTACAATCATCAGCCCGTCATTCCTTACATTTAAGTCTCTGACGGATATGCTGAAAAACAACGCCGTAACAATGGTAATGTCACTTGGTATGCTGTGCGTTATGCTGATAGGCGGAATCGATATTTCCATCATGTCTACACTGGCACTGACCGGTATGTCAATTGGTATGCTTCTGAAATATGACCACATTTCCAGTACTTTCCTGGCGTTTGTGATCGCACTGGCAATCGGAATCGCATGCGGCTTCCTGGTAGGTCTTGTAATCTCCAGAGCTGACGTTCCTCCGATCATCGCAACAATGGGCTTCATGTACATCTACCGTGCAATGGGATATCTTGTTTCCCACAACGGTGAGTGGGCAAGTGCAGCAGCCCTTGGTAAATTTAAAGATTTTGCAACAACAAAATTCCTGGGAATGAGCCTTGTAATCTGGGTGATCATCTTCTGCTATGCAGTATTCTTCGTATTCATGAAGTGGACAACACTTGGAAGAAGAATCTACGCAGTAGGAAGCAACCCAAGTGCAGCTGAGGTTTCAGGTATCAATGTAAAGAACATAAAGCTTCTTGTTTACACCATCATGGGTCTTCTTGCTGGTCTTGGCGGAGCCCTTCAGGTTTCTATTTACGCTTCCGCAATGCCTGATATGCAGCAGGGCGGTGAGATGGATGTTATCGCAGCCTGTGTTATCGGCGGTGTAAGCATGAGCGGTGGACGCGGTACTGTACTTGGTGCATTACTTGGTTCTTTAATCCTTGCAACAATCGCAAAAGCACTTCCGCTGATCCCATTCTTCGATCAGCTGTGGCTGAACACGATCAAGGGTGTTATCATTCTTGTCGTAGTTGTTGTAAACATTGTTTTACAGCGTACAGCTGACAAAAACGCATTAAAGGGAAGGGAGATGTAATCATGGCTGGAAAATCTGGAAGAAGTATTAACAACGTGCCGAAAAGCCCCGTAAAACAGATGATCTTCAGCTGGGAAGGCATTCTGGTACTCCTGTTTATTGCAGTAAATATTTTCTGTGCAAACTTTTCAGAGTTCTATAATTTGAAGAGCTTGCTCCGTCAGATGCCTGTTTATCTGGCAGAAATCTTCTTGATGCTGCCGATGGCATACATTCTGGTACTTGGCGAGATTGATATTTCCGTTGGATCTATCGTGTGTCTCTCCGCAACAATGGCTTGTATCGTATCCAATACAGGTGCACCATTTATCGTAGTAATCCTTGCGGCTCTTCTTGTTGGAACTGCATGCGGTGCAGTAAACGCATTCGTTCTTACACAGTTTGAGGAACTGCCTCCGATGATCGTAACACTTGCAACACAGATCATCTTCAGAGGTATCGCAGAAATCGTTCTTGGAAACGGCGGAAGTATTTCCGTAACTAATACAGAAGGCTTCTCTGCACTTGGCGGAAAAGTAGGACGTATTCCTTACATCCTTTTCCTGGTTCTGATCCTTGGAATCATTGCAGCAGTCATCCTTGGCAAATGTACTTTCGGACGCAGAGTATATGCAATCGGTACCAACCGTCTTGCAGCTTACTACTCAGGAATCCATGTACAGAAGATCCGTTTCATTATCTACACCCTGATGGGAACGATTTCCGGTCTGTGTGCACTGTTCCTGATCTCTTCCTCATTTGGAGCAAACACCACAACTGGTAATGGATTCGAGATGGATGCCATCGCAATGGCAGTATTCGGAGGAATCTCCTCCACAGGTGGTAAAGGTAATATCGCCGGCGGTCTGATCTCAGCATTTATCATCGTTTGCCTTCGTGTTGGTCTTGGACAGAGAAACATTCATCCACAGGTTATCCTGCTGATCATCGGTGTGCTTCTGATCGGTGCAGTTGGACTTCCAAACATTGTAAAAGAAATCCAGAAAAAAGCAAAAATGGCAAAATAATTTTTGCAGTGAAACACCTAACTTATACCAATAAAATTCCTTAATACCTTAACCTTAAAAAAGTAATACAATTTTATTTTACATGCTTGTTAACTGCACCCGCGGAAGGGTGGGGCAGTTGCAAATAAAAACTATATTATTTCCATGGGAGGAAAAAACTATGAACAAAAAAATCGTAAGCGCAGTTCTTTGTGGAGCAATGATCCTCGGATCCGCAGTTCCGGCTATGGCTGGTACAGCTGACGGAAAGAAAATCGCACTGGTTGGTAAATCCGCTGGTAACGCATTCTTCGAAATCGCAGCAGCTTCTTTCGTAGAGACAGCTGAGGCAGAGGGTGCTACAGTTGATACTGTTTACCCAGAGGCAGCTACAGCAGATGCTCAGATCAAAGTTCTTGACAACCTGATTTCTCAGGACTATGATGCAATCTGTATCTCCGCAAACGACGTAAACGCTCTTCAGGCTAAATTACAGGAAGCTATGGACGAAGGAATCAAGATCTCCTGCTTCGACTCTGCAACAAACCCAGACAGCCGTCAGATCTTCATCAACCAGGCTGGTACCGTTGCTGTAGGACAGGCTCTTCTGGATGCAGTTCTTGATATCGCTGGCGGAGAAGGACAGTTCGCAATCCTTTCTGCTACATCTCAGGCAGCTAACCAGAATGCATGGATTGATGCTATGAAGAACATCATGGAAAGCGATGACACTTATGCAAACCTTGAGCTTGTAGAAGTTGCATACGGCGATGACGAGCCACAGAAATCTACAGACCAGACAGCAGCTCTTCTTGAGAAATATCCAGATCTGAAAGTTATCTGCGCACCTACAACAGTTGGTATCGCAGCAGCTGCTAAATACCTTCAGGACAACGGATCTGCTTGCAAATTAACAGGTCTTGGACTTCCATCTGAGATGCTTGAGTACACAGGTGCTGATGATGAGCATTCCTGCCCATACTTCTATCTGTGGGATATGCAGGGCCTTGGAAAACTTTCCGCTCTGACAACAATCGCTCTGGTCAACGAGGATATCACAGGTGCTCTTGATGAGACCTTCACAGCTGGTGACCTTGGGGACTACACAATCACAGAAGCTGATGACGGCGGCACAGAAGTTGTTCTTGGTGCTCCTCTTCAGTTCAACCCAGACAACATCGAAGAGATGGCTAAACTGTACTAATCAGACAGTCTAAAATAAGATTAAATGGTAAAGAAAGAGCCCTGCCGCGTGCAGGGCTTTTTCACGTTTTGGGGATTCTGTCCTGGATTTGTATTCTGGCGTTATCAACGAGCATGTGTGGCTGCATGTTCCCTCATCAGTTCCTCATGGAGCTTCATAGAATCCCAGTGCATGGTTACCGGGGTAAGCACAGCCTTTAACGCTACGGGCGGGAGGCTGTTTTCTTTAAAGAAGGCCAGAAATTCATCCAGCTGCTGGCTGGAAAAGCCGTTCAGAACCATCATTTCCTCCTGGAAATTCTGTCCCAGGTTAAACACCGGATTCTTCGCAAATCCCGGAATCTCAAACAAAAATCCAAGGCTCTCCAGGTACTCTGACGGTTGCACCATCCGCAGGGAAATCTTCTGTCTGTTCAAATATCTGCGGATCTGGCGCAGGCGGTTTTCATCTTTGAAATTGTATAGTAAAATCTGTGCTTCGGACATGGCGAAATCTCCTTTAGCGTGTAAAATATAAAAAGAGCATAGCAGAAAAATGTATTTTTTACAAGAAAAGTATGAATGGAAACATGAATTATGATATAGTAAAGCAAGACGAACTTCAAAGGAGACCATATGGCGAAGAAACGAAAAATGAAAATGGAATTCCGCTATTACCAGATGCAGGATGGCAGCCCCATTCTTGCCCTTCTTGGTGAAAAGTGGGAACAGAATTACGGAAGGGATGTGGACTTCCTTCATTTCCACAATTACCTGGAAATCGGCTACTGCTACAGCGGAGCAGGAGAACTGGTACTGGGCGAGGAGACTGTGCGTTTCGCAGGCCGGGAGTTTACAATCATCCCGCCCAATTTTCCCCACACCACTACCAGCGATATCGGAAATATCAGCAAATGGGAGTATTTGTTTATTGATGTGGAAGGCTTTCTGGCGAATGCGGCGGGAACTCCTCTGCGCGCAGAGAAGATGGTCCAGCGTATCTATTCCAAAGCCTTCTGCCTAAAAGAGTGTGAATACAAAAGCCTTTCTGATAAGATTCTTAAGCTCCTGGATATTATGCGTGGTGGTGAGGAATTTTACCTGGAAGAAGCCAAGGGAATCCTTCTGGCGCTACTGGCAGAGGTGGCAAGGCTGAACCGTTCTTCCCAGGAAGAGAATATTGAGGAAAAAGGAAAGATTACCAACATGATCGCCCGTTCCATCGACTACATATCTCAGTATTATATGGAGGATATCCGAATTGGGGACCTGGCAAAGGCAAGCCACATCAGCGAGACTCATTTCCGCAGGGTTTTCACTTCTTACATGCACATGAGCCCGCTGGAGTACATCAACAAAGTAAGGATCCAGACTGCATGTGAAATCCTGAAAAAGACAGACGAGCCCATTTCTGATATTGCCTACAAATGCGGTTTCACAACTAATTCCACATTTAACCGGAATTTCCGCCAGCTTATGGGAATGTCCCCGGCAGAGTGGCGGAAGCGTCCGGAAAATTATGAACAGCAGCTGCTGAAATTTGATATTCACTCAGAGAAAGGATGGTAGAATGTACGATTACAAAATAGTAGAACAGGTGACAAGAAAGAAAAAGAAGCTCTCCGGAGTTTTAAAAAAGACAATGGTATTCTTTGCAGTGGTATTTGTACTGATGGGAATTACCATCTCCCAGGCATTTATGCTGGCCGGCTTTTGTCTGGCAGGTCTGTATTTTATTTACGGAACCTTCTGCCAGAGGGATTATGAGTACACCCTGGAAAACGATACCCTTACCATTGACGTGATCTACGGAAACAAGTATAGAAAGACTGCCCATGAGCTGGATTTAAGAGAGCTTGAGATGATCGCCCCACACTGGCATCAGGCAGTGGCAAAGTACAAAAAGAACGGCGGAACCGAGCATCTGAAGAAATATGATTACACCTCCTATGAAGAGGATACGCCTTATTACACCATGATCATAAAGGAGGACGGACGCAAGATCAAACTCCTTTTGGATCTTACCCAGGAGATGCTCCATACCATCAAAACCAAGTATCCGCGGAAAGTCTTTTTTGCATAATTTAAAAAGAAAAGAATGTAACATATTCACAAAATGGACACATAAATTTTGTGAAAAAGTACAGGAAATACATTTTTTTATGTTTTATCTGGTGAAAATAAACGACGGAATTCGTTAAGATGACGAAAATATATAGAAAAATGAACGAACAGTAAAAAAGTTAAAAACACACATAATGGTCGAAAATGCACATTATATGAGCGGTATTGCATACATCAAAGGGCATACGGATGTTATAATGCATTCATAAGAAATACGAAGAAACAATTTATTAAGGGAGGATATTTCTATGAAGAAAAAAGTACTTACCGTATTACTCACAGGTGCAATGGTAGCTTCCATGGCAGCTGGCGCAACAGTTGTATCTGCAGAAGAGAGCGACAACACCTTAACTGTATGGGCATGGGACCAGAACTTCAATATTAAATCCATGCAGATCGCAGCTGACCAGTATGCAGCCGACCATGAGGGATTCTCAGTAGATATTATCGAGACCTCTTCTGATGACTGCCAGACCAAGCTTACCACAGCAGCGAATGCAGGTGACTACAGCACTCTTCCTGACATCGTTCTTATGCAGGACAACAGCTATCAGAAATTCCTGAAAGCTTATCCGGATGCTTTCACAGATCTGAAAGATATGGATATCAACTGGGATGATTTCGGAGCTCTGAAACAGTCCTATTCCATGGTAGATGATACACATTACGGTGTTCCGTTTGATAACGGTGCAGTTATTGCATGCTATCGTACAGATATCCTTGAGGAAGCTGGATATACACTGGATGACCTTACAGACATCACATGGTCCAGATTCGAAGAAATCGGTAAAGACGTTCATGAGAAAACCGGCAAATACCTTCTTACAAGCGAAGCAACAGGCGGCGACACACTTATGATGATGATCCAGTCCTGCGGTGCTAACTTCGTAAACGAAGACGGTGAAGCTTATATCGTTGGCAACGAGACAGCTGAGAAATGTATCGACCTTTACACAGAGCTGGTACAGAATGACGTTGTAAAACTTGTAAACAACTGGGATGAGTATATTGCAACAATCACAAGCGGCGAGGCTGCTGGTATCGTAAACGGTAACTGGATCACAGCTACCCTGATGGCTACAGAGGATCAGAAGGGATTATGGCAGATTACAACAATGCCAAGCGTTGACGGTGTTGACACAGCTACCAACTATGCAAACAACGGCGGATCTTCCTGGTATATTACCTCTAACTGCCAGAACGTAGAGCTTGCTGAGGACTTCCTTGCAAGCACATTTGGTTCCAGCACAGATTTATATGATGCAATCCTTCCGGAGACAGGTGCTATTTCCTGCTACCTGCCAGCTGGTGAGTCTGATGTTTACAACGAGCCAAACGAGTTCTTTGGCGGACAGCCAATATTCTCAACAATCGTAGAGTACTCCTCTCATATTCCGGAGTTCACAAAGACTCCATACCACTATGAGGCAAGAGAGTGTGTCAACACAGCTGTTGTAAATATCGTAAACGGAACTTCTAAAGAAGACGCTCTTCAGGAAGCACAGGATACACTGGCATTCAAGATGACTGAGTAATCTTTCTTGCGAAGTGATTTCAGACTGAATAAGAAATAATTTTTAGGGAGGCGGGGGACTGCTAAGTGGTCCTCCGTTTTCTATACTAAAATATGGGCATTAAATGAAAGTGCAGCGGCAAATTTTCCCAGATCATTTGTCGGTACACATGACTTGAAAGGAGGAGTTCCTGTGAATTCCAAGAGAAAAGGTATGACCCTGGCTACCAAGCAGAAGGCAGCCGGATGGATCTTCCTGGCACCCGCTTCTATTATGATCGCAATCATGAGCTTTTATCCCATGATTCGTGCATTCATCATTTCCCTGCAGACTGGTGCCGGCGCAAATATGCGTTTTGCAGATCCGATCTTCAGCAACTACAAACGTATTCTTGCAGATAAAGTATTCCAGCAGTCCATTGCAAACACATTCCTGTATCTGATCATTCAGGTTCCGATCATGCTGGTGCTGGCAATCCTGCTTGCACAGCTTCTGAACAACAAGGATTTGAAGTTCAAGGGATTTTTCCGTACATGTGTATTCCTGCCATGTGCTACTTCATTGGTTTCCTATTCTTTGATCTTCCGTTCTATGTTTGCAACAGACGGTCTGATCAACAGTGTTCTGATGAAACTGGGAATCCTGTCCTCAGGATATAACTTCCTTGGAAACGCTACCAGCGCAAAGATCGTAATCATTATCGCGCTGATCTGGAGATGGACCGGATACAACATGGTATTCTACCTGGCAGGTCTTCAGAACATTGAATATTCTGTATACGAGGCAGCCAAGATCGACGGTGCAAACGGATGGAAAACCTTCTGGAAAATTACAGTACCGCTTTTGAAGCCAACCATTATCATGACATTCATTATGTCCATCAACGGTACCTTACAGCTGTTCGATGAGTCTATGAACCTGACAAAGGGCGGTCCTGCAAACAGTACCATTACAATGTCACATTATGTTTACAATACCTGTTTTGTCAACGTGCCGAACTTTGGATATGCAGCAGCAATGTCCTTTATTATCTTTATCATGGTAGCGATTCTGGCATTTATCAACTTGAAAGTAGGTGATACTCGTGACTAAGAAAAACAAATCTGCAATCCAGAGAAGACTGATTCCTACATATATTTTTCTGATCATTGTATCATTTTTCTCCGTATTCCCGCTGTACTGGATGATTTCCGCAGCTACCAATACTTCCACAGATGTATCACGAGGACGCATTATTCCGGGAAGTCATTTTATGGAGAACTTTAACAATCTGACTTCACAGCAGCCCCTTTGGAGAGCGCTTGGAAACTCTTTCCTGTATGCGATCCTGACCACTGTGATCTGCCTTCTGATCTGCTCCATCGCAGGATACGGATTTGAAGTTTATCATGACAAAGGAAAAGACAGACTGTTTTCCATTCTGCTTCTTGCCATGATGGTTCCCCAGGTTGCTACAATGGTTCCGTTATTCAAGATGTTTTCAAAGGCAAAGCTTCTGAATACCTCCATCGGTTTCATCCTTCCGATCATTTCCACACCGTTTATGATCATGATGTTCCGACAGAATGCCCGTGCATTCCCAGTAGATATTATCGAAGCTGCACGTATTGACGGATTAAGTGAAGTCCGGATCTTCTTCCAGATGTTTATTCCAACCATGAAATCAACCTACGCAGCAGCCGCTGTTATTACCTTTATGAATGCCTGGAATGCATACTTATGGCCGAAGGTAATTATGACAGATAACAAAGCCATCACAATGCCGATGCTGATCGCCAACCTGATCACAGGTTATGTGACGGATTACGGTATGCTGATGTGCGGCGTATTATTCTGTTCCATTCCGACTATGGTTGTATTCTTCGTACTGCAGAAACAGTTTGCAGAAGGTATTACCGGTGCGGTAAAATAAGTTTGGAAAATGAGAGGGTGCTGCGATTTGTCTGCGGCGCCCTTTTGTTGAATAAGCGCAAATATTTATATATTTATCTTAATAAATTTCATGGAAATAAACTCTTATGTGAGTATAATAGGAACTTAGAAATTTTTATTGAAGAAACAGAAAGGATCGTATATGAAGGAATTTGATTATTCATTAGTAAAGAATCCGGAATATTTTAAGGACGGAAGAATGGATGCCCATTCCGACCACATCAGTTACGCCAATCCAGAGGAAGCTTCTCTGGAGGAGACTTCTTTTCGCCACAGCCTGAACGGCATCTGGAAATTCCATTATGCCCGCAACTATGAAAGTACAGTAAAGGGCTTTGAAAAGGAAGAGTATTCCTGCAGGGACTGGGATGATATCCGCGTACCTGCACACATTCAGATGGAAGGCTACGACGCTCCCCAGTATGCCAACGTGCAGTACCCATGGGAAGGCCATGAAGACATCCATCCTGGAGAAATCCCGGAGCATTTCAATCCAGTGGCAAGCTATGTGAAATATTTCGAAGTGCCGGAGCAGATGAAAGGAAAACGTCTTTTCATTTCCTTCCAGGGCGCAGAGAGCGGAATTGCCCTGTGGCTGAATGGAAAGTTTGTGGGATACAGCGAGGATTCTTTCACCCCGTCCGAATTTGAACTCACTGATTATGTGAAAGGTGGGGAAAACAAGCTGGCAGCCCAGGTGTTTAAGTGGACAGCAAGCAGCTGGTGCGAGGACCAGGATTTCTACCGTTTCTCTGGCATTTACAGAGATGTTTATCTTTATACGGTACCGGATGTACATGTGTATGATCTGCAGGTTCGCGCGATTCCAGATGAGACACTTGAGAAGGCAGAGCTTGAAATCAAGACGACTGCGTGGGGAAAAGGAAGCGTACATATCGTTCTGGCAAAGGATGGACAGACGGTGTTAGAGGAAAACAAGAGCCTGGGCGAAGGCAAGGCAGGTTCTTCAGACTCCTTCACCTGGACCGTAGAGAATCCCATTCTCTGGAGTGCAGAAGATCCCCAGCTTTACGATTTGGTTCTGGAAGTTTCCGATGAAAACGGTACTCTTCAGGAAGTCATCCCGCAGAAAATCGGTTTCCGCCGCTTCGAAATGAAAGACGGAATCATGACCTTAAACGGCAAGCGAATTGTATTCAAAGGCGTGAACCGCCATGAGTTCAGCTCCGTCACAGGAAGATGCGTATCTGAGGCAGAGCTTCGTAAGGATCTGACTACCATGAAGCAGAACAATATCAATGCCATCCGTACCTGCCATTACCCGGACGCATCTATGATCTACCGGCTTTGCGATGAGTTCGGCATTTACATGATCGACGAGACTAACCTGGAGAGCCATGGCTCCTGGGATGTGGCAGAATTTACTAAGGACTATACCTATGTAGTTCCTCACGACAAGCCGGAGTGGCAGGCTATGATGCTGGATCGTGCCAATTCCATGTACCAGAGAGACAAGAACCATGCGGCAATTCTCATCTGGTCCTGCGGAAATGAGTCCTTCGGCGGCAAGGACATTTTTGAAATGTCCCAGTTTTTCCGAAACACAGATCCTACCCGTCTGGTACATTACGAAGGGGTTTGCCATGACCGCAGATACAATGCCACCAGCGATATGGAAAGCCAGATGTATCCGTCCGTAGAGGCAATCAAGGACTTCCTTGCAAAGGATGATTCCAAGCCATTTATCTGCTGTGAATACACCCACGCAATGGGAAATTCCTGCGGAGCCATGCATAAATATACAGACCTTACCGACACCGAGCCGAAATACCAGGGTGGTTTCATCTGGGACTATATTGACCAGTCCATTTACAAAAAAGACCGTTACGGCAAAGAATTCCAGGCCTACGGCGGAGACTTCGGTGAGCGTCCTACTGACTATAATTTCAGCGGCAACGGAATTGCCTACGGCGGCAGCCGTGATGCGTCTCCGAAGATGCAGGAAGTGAAGTTTAATTACCAGAACATTACGGCACAGGTAACAGAAGAAACCGTGAAGGTTATCAACAAGAACCTGTTTGTAAATACCAATATCTTTGACTGCAAGGCAACGCTTCAGAAAGATGGAAAGGTTGTGCGTACAGCTGTCATGGAGACTGCAGTAGAGCCTTTAAGCCAGAAAGAATATGCCCTTCCATTTAAGAAAGAGGAAAAAGCAGGCGAGTATACCGTAACCGTATCCTTCCATCTGAAAGAGGATAAGCCATGGGCAAAGGCTGGTCACGAGGTAGCCTTCGGCCAGTACGTATACAAAGTAGAAGCACCTGTGAAGCCATGCACAGCACCTCTTCAGGTCATTCACAGCATCCACAACATCGGTGTCAGAGGTGCAGAGTTTGAAGTACTTTTCTCCGTACTCAACGGCGGACTGGTATCCTATAAATACGCAGGTAAAGAAATGATCGAGGCAATTCCGAAGCCTAACTTCTGGCGTGCGCCAACAGACAATGACTGTGGAAATCTGATGGCAATGCGCTACGCACAGTGGAAAATTGCCAGCATGTATGTAAACCACAAGGAATACAGAGGCGCAGCCTACGGACCGGGAAATGAACCCAAGGTGGAAGAGAAGGAACATTCTGTAAAAGTATCCTACACCTATTTCCTTCCTACAACCCCGGCGGCAGAGTGCACTCTTGCTTACGAGGTTTACGGAGACGGAAGAGTACGCACTACCCTTTCCTATGATCCTGTGAAGGAGCTTGGCGACATGCCGGAGTTCGGTGTGATCTTCAAGTTTAATGCAGATTATGACCATGTAAGCTGGTACGGACTTGGAGAGGCAGAGACCTACGCAGACCGCAAGAAAGGTGCTAAGCTTGGCATCTACAGCAACCTGGTAAAAGATAATATTGCAAGATATATGGTTCCCCAGGAGTGCGGCTCCAAGGAAGAGGTAAGATGGGCGAAGATCACAGACCGCAAGGGCAGGGGAATGCTCTTTGAGATGGATCAGGAAAACGGCCCGATGATGTTCTCAGCCCTTCCCTATACCCCGCATGAAATGGAAAATGCAATGCATCCTTACGAGCTTCCGGAAGTTCACTACACCGTAGTCCGTGTGGCAAAAGGCCAGATGGGAATCGGAGGAGATGACAGCTGGGGCGCACGTACTCATGAAGAATATCTGCTGGATGCAGGTAAGCCAATGGAATTCTCATTTGTATTTAAGGGGATCTGAGAGGGAGATGGCGATGGCAAAAAAAATAGAATACGGCCATTTTTTACATGGTGGTGATTACAATCCGGAACAGTGGCTGGATCGTCCGGATATTTTGCAGAAAGATATTGAATATTTCAAAGAAGCCCATATCAATACTGTGTCTGTAGGGATTTTTTCCTGGGCTGTGCTGGAACCGGAAGAGGGAAAATACAATCTGGACTGGCTGGAGCAGATCATTGATAATTTATACAAAGAGGGAATCTATACCATCCTTGCCACACCATCCGGTGCAAGGCCAAAGTGGATGGCAGACAAATACCCGGAAGTCCTTCGCATGGATCCGGACCGTACCAGAAGATTTTTTGGAGGCAGGCATAATCACTGCTACACCTCCCCTGTATACAGGGAGAAGGTTCATGCAATAGATAAGCTGCTTTCCCAGAGACTTGGCAGCCATCCAGGGGTGATCCTGTGGCATATTTCCAATGAATTCGGCGGAGAGTGCTACTGCCCGCTGTGTCAGCAGAAATTCCGGGAATGGCTGAAGGAGAAATACGGAACCATTGAGAAGCTGAATTCCAGTTGGTGCACCACTTTCTGGAGCCATACTTACAACAGCTTTGACCAGATTGAGGCGCCATCACCCAAAGGAGAGGATGCTTTGCATGCCCTGAATCTGGACTGGAAACGCTTTGTCACAGACCGCACCCTCGACTTTATCAAAGAAGAGATATCTGCAATCCGTGAAGGCGGTTCAGAGCTTCCGGTAACAGCCAATCTGATGTACGATTACAATGGACTGGATTATAAGAAATTCCGTGACGTTCTGGATGTTGTGTCCTGGGACAACTACCCGGGCTGGCACAAAAAAGAGGAATATCTTACTGCCATTGATGCAGGCATGCAGCATGACCTTATGCGCAGCATCAAGAAGCAGCCCTTCCTTCTTATGGAATCCTGCCCCTCCGCTACCAACTGGAAGCCTATCAATAAGCTGAAAAAGCCAGGCATGATGCTGGCAGCCTCTTTGCAGGCTGTGGCTCATGGATCTGACAGTGTGCTGTACTTCCAGCTGCATCAGAGCCAGGGTGCTTCTGAGAAATTCCATGGGGCTGTGATCGACCACTACGGCGGTGATGATACCCGTGTGTTTAAAGAAGTGACAGAAGTAGGCGAGGCACTTGTGAAGCTTCAGGAAGTATGCGGCAGCCAGATGAAGGCTCCGGCGGCTGTCCTTTACGACAGAGAGAACAACTGGGCAATACAGGATGTACAGGGTCCGAGAAACGAGAATATGTTTTATACAGAAGCAGTACAGAAGCAGTACCGTGCACTGCGGGAGCAGGGTCTGAATGTGGATGTGATTTCCATGGAACATGAGCTTTCCGATTATAAAATCGTGGCAGCACCCATGGCTTATATGTTCAAGGATGGCTATGAGAAGCAGCTGAGAGTATTTGCTAAGAACGGTGGAACACTGGTGATTACCTACTGGTCCGGACTTGTGGATGAAAACGATAAATGCTTCCTTGGTGGTACACCTTACGGTCTGCAGGAGGCAGCAGGTCTTCGTACAGAAGAAATTGACGCCCTTTACGACTGGGAAGAGAACTTTGGTATCCCGGAAAACGGTAATCATCTTGGAATAACAGGTACTTATACATGCAAAAATCTGTGTGAGCTTGTAAAGACTTCTGATGCCGAAATTCTCATGCGCTATGGCAAGGATTTCTATGCAGGAAAACCGGTACTGACGCATAAGACATATGGGAAAGGGCATATATATTACGTATGTGCAGATATGGAGCTGGCTTTCTATGAGGACTTCTATGGAAGAATCGTAAAAGAGGCGGGAGTGCAGGCTCCTCTTAAATTTGTTCCTGCAGGTGTTTCTGTATCTTTGCGTGAAAACGAAGCGTATGAATACCTGTTTATCCAGAACTTTGCAAGAGAAGCAAAAGCAGTTCCAATCCCGACAGGATATGAGTTAATCTACGGAACAGAAACGGAAGTTCTTGAACCTCTGGAAACAAGAATTCTGAAACGAAGAAAATTAATAACGAAATAAGAGGAGAAGATGAAAATTCTCCTGAATAAAAGAAGCTGGTGTGAAAAAAGATTTTTTGACACTGGCTTCTTTTTGACTGTATAATAATGAAAAAATACATTCTATGAGAAAAGTTTCATTATATAGTCAGGAGGTACCCTGTGCAAAAAGAACTTTTGGAAAAGCTTCGTGAAATTACAGAAGAAGAGAAAAGGATCCTGAATGGAGAGGCTGAAGTAGATAGAGACCTTTATACATCAGGAAAGGATTTTACTGTTGACAGCAGCAAGATGCTGGAGGAGGGAAAGCTAATTGCGGTGCGTACCCACACACGATTTATTCATTTTCCTCTCCACCGGCATAATTATGTGGAGGTTCTTTATGTCTGTGAGGGATCCCTTACCAATATTATAGATGGAAAACAGGTAATTGTGCGAAATGGGGAACTTCTTTTTCTGAACCAGTTTACCCATCATGAAATCCTGGCAGCAAAAAGAAATGACATTGCGATTAATTTTATGATTCTTCCGGAATTTTTCGATGTGGCATATACAATGGCGGGCAACAACAATGTGCTGGCAAATTTTCTGGTGAATGTGCTCCGCCGTGATAACCAACGAGGAGAATATCTTCATTTTAAGGTGTCAGAGGTGCTGCAGATCCAGAATCTTCTGGAGAATATGATTTATTCCCTTGTGACAGGCCGGGGAAACCAGAATCGGATCAATCAGACCACAATGGGGCTTATTTTCCTTTATCTACTGGACTCAGTGCAGTGTGTGGAAATGCGTCTGCCAAATCAGTATGAGAATATGATTTCCATGACTACGCTGGATTATATTGAGCAGAAATACCGCACTGCTACTCTTACTGAGCTTTGCGAAATGCTTCACCTTCCTATGCATGTGCTTAGCAAAATGATCAAGAAAACCACGGGCTTTAATTTTAAAGAGCTGCTGCAGAGAAAACGCCTCAGCAAGGCGGTGGAACTGATGTGTGATACAGATCTTCCTATCAGTGATGTGATCGCAGCAGTTGGGTATGAGAATAACAGTTATTTTCACCGGGTGTTTAAAGAACGCTATCATGTAACGCCAAGAGCCTTTCGTCTGGAAAATAAAAAAAGCGACCAGGTGCGTTTATAAAAAATCTAAAAAATTTATAATTTGTTCAAAAATTTTTTTTAAATTAGTTGCAAAAGGTTGACATCTAATTAGAAAAAAAATAAAATGAAAGCAAATAAAAATATCAAGGAGGAAGTAAAATGAACAAAATGTGTAAAAAAGTTGTCAGCCTTCTTCTTGCAGCAGTGATGGTACTCACAATGACTGCCTTCGCTTCTGTTGTTTATGCCGCTGACGAAGACAATGTAGAAGCTGACCCGAACTTCAAAATGGGCGTTATCCTTGTAGGTGATGAGACAGAAGGATATTCTGCAGCTCACATTGCCGGTGTTAAGGAAGCTGCTGCAGAGCTTGGACTTGATGACAGCCAGATCATCTGGAAATATAAAGTTCCGGAGGATTCCAGCTGTTATGACGCAGCAATTGACCTTGTGGGACAGGGCTGCTCACTGGTAATCGGAAACAGCTACGGACATCAGACTTATCTGGTACAGGCTGCACAGGAATATCCGGATGTGACCTTCGTTTCTATGACAGGTGATTTTGCAGCAATCAGTGGTCTTGAGAACTTCAAGAACGCATTCACAAACATTTATGAATCCCGTTATGTATCCGGTGTTGTTGCTGGTCTGAAGCTGAAAGAGATTATGGAAGACGGTACTCTTACCGCTGAAACCCAGCCAGACAGCTTTGATGCAGACGGTAATGTTAAGATCGGCTATGTTGGAGCATTCAGCTATGCAGAGGTTGTTTCAGGTTACACTGCATTCTACCTTGGTGTTAAGAGTGTAGTTCCGAATGTTGTAATGGAAGTTAAGTACACAAACTCCTGGTTTGATATTGACAAAGAGGGTGCAGCAGCTGAGGCACTTATTGCAAACGGCAGTGTTATCATTGGACAGCATGCAGACTCTACAGGTGCTCCTGCAGCTACACAGAAGCTTCATGATGATGGCAAGATCTGCTACTCTGTAGGATACAACATTGATATGATCGCAACTGCTCCTACAGCAGCACTTACTTCTGCAACTAATAACTGGGCTGTATATTACAAGCACGCTATTGCAACTGTAATGGGCGGCGGTGATCTTGAGCAGGATTGGTCCGCAGGATATAATGATGATGCAGTAGGTATTACAGAGCTTGGTGAGTCCTGCGCAGAAGGTACAGCAGATTATGTTGCTGACATTGAGAGCAAGCTTAAAGATGGTTCTCTTCAGGTATTTGATACCTCTACATTTACTGTTGGCGGCGAAGAGGTTACTTCTGCACCGGTTGATCTTTCCTTCATGGATTACACAACTGATCCTGCAACTGTTGTATACCAGGGCGAGACAGTTGAGGCAATTCAGGACGGACATTTTGCAGAGTCCACATTCAGAAGTGCTCCATACTTTACACTTCGTATTGACGGAATCACAGAGGATGCAGAGGCAGTTGAATAACTGACAGATCTTTTGTGAAATGCTGTTTCTGACAGCTAAGAATTAGATGAATCCAAAAGGGGAGCTGTAAAAATGGCTCCCCTTTTCTTAATGAAAAAGGGAAGGGAGGCACAACACTTTGGAATATGCAATTCAGTTAAAAAATGTTACCAAAACATTTGGAAAAGTTGTTGCCAACAAAAATGTAAGCCTTGATGTAAAAAAAGGCGAGATCCTCTCCCTCCTGGGAGAAAACGGAAGCGGTAAGACTACCCTTATGAATATGATCTCCGGTATCTATTTTCCGGATTCAGGGGAAATCCTTGTTGATGGGAAGAGAGTCGAGATCCGCTCACCAAAAGATGCTTATGATCTGGGAATCGGTATGATCCACCAGCATTTTAAGCTGATCGATGTATTCAGTGCCACAGAAAATATTGCTCTTGGACTTGACAAAAAACAGAAATTCGATCTGAAAGAGGTTCGGAAAAAAGCACAGGCTATTTGCGACAGATATCATTTTGATCTGGATCTGAATCAGAAGGTCTATGAGATGAGTGTGTCTCAGAAACAGACTCTGGAGATTGTAAAGGTACTTTACCGAGGGGCGAACATCCTGATTCTGGATGAGCCTACTGCAGTGCTTACACCGCAGGAAACAGAACGTCTCTTTGAAGTAATCCGTAATATGAAGGCAGATAACAAATCTGTTATCATTATCACACACAAGCTTCATGAAGTATTAGAGATTTCTGATCAGGTTGCAATTCTCAGAAAAGGCGAATATATAGGCACCGTAAATACCAGTGAAGCTACAGAGAATTCTCTGACAGAGATGATGGTAGGCAAAAAGGTAGAACTGAACATTGCCCGTTCTGCACCAGTGAATCAGGTGAAACGTCTGGCAGTATCTCATCTGACTGTATATAATCGCGAGGAAATCAAGATACTGGATGACGTAAGCTTTGATGTTTACGGAGGAGAGATCCTGGGAATCGCAGGTATTTCCGGAAATGGCCAGAAGGAGCTTCTGGAAGCCATTGCAGGACTTCAGATCACAGCGCAGGGAAGCAGCATTGAGTTCTATGAGCGCGGCAAAGAAGATCAGCCGCTTCAGCTGGTTGGTAAAACACCAAAGAAGATCCGCGATGCAGGCGTTCACCTTGCATTTGTTCCGGAGGATCGTCTTGGCATGGGACTGGTAGGCTCTATGGGTATGACCGGAAATATGCTTCTTAAAAGCTATGGAAAGGGCTCATCCCCGATTACAGATATGCGTACTCCAAGAAAAATGGCAGAAAAGGTGAAAGAGGAACTGGAGGTTGTAACTCCAAGTCTGAACACTCCTGTATCCCGTCTGTCCGGCGGAAATGTGCAGAAGGTTCTGGTAGGCCGTGAAATTGCAGAGGCACCTACTGTACTGATGACTGCATATGCGGTAAGAGGCCTTGATATCAATACCTCCTACACAATTTATAATCTTCTGGATGAAGAGAAAAAAGAAGGGGTTGCAGTTGTCTACGTTGGTGAAGATCTGGACGTTCTTATTGATTTGTGCGACCGTATCCTTGTGCTTTGCGGCGGTAAGGAGAACGGCATTCTGGATGCCAGAACTACTACCAAGGAAGAAGTGGGACTTCTTATGACAAATCTTCGGAAGGAGGGAAAATAAATGAGTGAAGTAAAAACAAAAGAACCCTTGATCCGAATTATTAAGCGTGACAGAAGCAGCTTTGGCTATAAGGTATGGGTTCGGGCAGCAGCTATTATTCTGGCACTGGTCGTAGATGCTGTTTTTATTTACAGTGTAACCGGATTAAATCCGCTGTCTGTATACGGAGTTATGCTAAACGGAACCTTTATGACAAGCATCCGTTTTTCCTGGGCAATGCGAGATCTGGTAACTCTGCTTTGCATTGGTATTGCCCTTGCTCCTGCGTTTAAAATGCGCTTCTGGAATATTGGCGCAGAAGGTCAGGTACTTGTAGGCGGTCTTGCGACAGCTATGATTATGGTAAAATTCGGAGGAAGCCTTCCTACACCGATGCTTTTTCTGGTAATGTTCCTTACAAGTGTAATTGCCGGCGGTCTTTGGGGATTTATTCCGGCAGTATTTAAAGCATATTGGAATACCAATGAGACACTTTTCACCCTGATGATGAATTATGTTGCGACAAGTATTGTTGCATGTATGACGAACATTCTCAGAGGAAAGGCCTCCAGTCTTGGAAAACTGAACATGTCCACACAGGCCGGATGGTTTCCGCAGTTTATGGGACAGAGATACAACATCAATATTCTTATTGTTGTAATTCTGATGTTTGTTATGTTTTTCTATCTGAAATATTCCAAACAGGGTTATGAGATCACAGTAGTAGGTGAATCCGAAAATACTGCAAGATATGCCGGAATCAACGTAAAATGGGTCACCATCCGTACTATGATCATTTCCGGTGCAATCTGCGGTCTGGTAGGATTCCTGATCGTAGCCGGAAGAGATCAGACAATTTCCACCACATCTGCCGGTGGAAACGGATTTACTGCTATTATTGTTGCATGGCTTGCAAAATTCAATACTTTTTATATGGCATTGATTTCATTTTTGCTGATCTTCCTTTCCAAGGGCGCATCAGAAATTGCTTCTGCATACAGTCTGAATGATTATGCAGCAAGTATTATCGAAGGAATTATCCTGTTCTTTATTCTGGGAAGTGAATTCTTTATTAATTACAAGATGATCTTCCGGGGTTCCAAAAAGGAGGTGCACTAAATGAGTAATCTGATTGCGTGGATCATCAGGGCAATTCCATTTGGAACCATCATTATGTTTGGCTCCATGGGAGAAATTACTACTGAGAAATCCGGAAACCTGAATCTTGGTGTTCCGGGAATTATGTACCTTGGCGGTTTTGCCGGCTTTGCCAGCTCTTATTTCTATGAGAAAAATGCTGCAGACCCAAAAGGATGGATATGTGTGCTTCTGGCACTTACAGCAGCAATTGCGGCATCTATGCTCGGTGGGCTGATCTTCAGCTTCCTGACCATTACCTTACGTGCAAACCAGAACGTAACCGGTCTTGCTCTTACAACCTTTGGTATGGGTGTTGCCAACTTTTTCGGTGTATTTATTTTAAATGGTGCAAGCTATACAGCGGCACCTCTTGCCTATGCATCTTTTTCAAAGAAGATTCCGTTCCTGTCAACGAAGCTTGGAATTATCAGTAAAACGGTATTTCCTTATGGCTTTCTGGTGTATGCGGCAATTATTATTGCCATTGTACTTCACTATATACTGAACAAAACAAGAGTAGGTCTGAATCTTCGTGCAGTAGGAGAAAATCCGGGAACAGCAGATGCAGCAGGTATTAATGTTACAAAGTATAAATATCTGGCAACCTGTATTGGTGCAGGTCTTTCCGGTATTGGCGGCCTGTATTATGTACTGGATTACAACCAGGGAATCTGGGCAACTACAGGACAGATTGAAGCTCTTGGCTGGCTGGCTGTTGCGCTTGTAATTTTCACTACCTGGAAGCCGCTGAATGCAATCTGGGGTGCTTACCTGTTTGGAATGCTCTACTGGCTGTATCAGTTCCTTCCGAGTATTCTTGGAATTAAGGTGGCAAGCTATATTACCGATCTGATCCAGATGGTTCCGTATGTGGTTACTATCGTGGTTCTGATCGTGGTAAGCTTCCGCAAGAAAAAAGAAAATCAGCCTCCGGAAAGTCTGGGACTTTCCTACTTCCGAGAGGAAAGATAAGAGATTTTTGGAAATCCTCTGTGCAGATGTTTCTGGCATCTGCATGGGGGATTCTTTTATGTACAAACCCATGGAATTATGTGTGGCAGGAAGGCGAAAGTCAGGAGTTAACAGTTTGTGAAAAAAAGGTGTCCTCGTTCAAAAATGTTTACAAAATATTGCAAAAATGTTATATTATCTTTAACTGACACAGGCAAATGAGATCAGAAAGGAATATAAATTTATGAAGAAAAGATATGTTCTTGCTGCCCTGGCAGCAATGGTAGTACTGGCAGGATGCGGGGGGAAAGCTTCCACAGACAATACAGATACACAGAACACACAGGATGCCCAGGACGATTCTGCAGCAGCATCTATGGATGACGATGAGCTGTCTGAGCTGGACCCGGAATTTTCCCAGGATCTGGAGAGCAATGAGGAAATCGATGCCGTGGATGATACAGAAGAGACAGCACTGGATCCCATCACTCCATCTGATTATCTTGTGAAAAATGCTTCCGATTACGTTACCATTGGTGATTACAGCGATGTGGAAGTGACCAAGTACACCTATGAGATCACAGATGACATGGTGCAGGAGGAAATTCAGGAAGAACTGGAGAGCTACAGCGAGGAAGAGTCTACAAATGCACCTTCTGAGGATGGCAATATTGTATATATGAATTTAACTGCTACAGTTGACGGCGAGGCCGGGGATGAGGAAGAAACCTTTATCATTCTCGGACAGGAAGAATACGGCGCTGAGTTTGATGAGAAGCTGACAGGCGTTTCTGCTGGGGATCAGCTTGATTTTTCCGTCACATACGGGGATGATACCTGGCAGGAGGACTGGCAGGGCAAAACCGTGGACTTCAAAGTAGAAGTAACGGATGTCACCAAATCCAACACGCCAGAGTACAACGACGATTACGTAAAGAACAACACAGACTACGACACCAAGGCAGACTACGAAGCAGCCGTAAAGGAAAACCTGCAGCAGAGCTATGACGAGCAGAGCACCTATGATGCGGAAGAGGAGCTGATCACGGCCTGCGTGGCAAAAACAGAGTTTACAGGCGAGTATCCGGATGCCCTGTTTGAATCCTGCAAGGAGGAAGTGCTTTCCGGCTACACCATGTTCATGGAAGATGGGGAGGAAGTAAGCGACGTTCTGGAAATGTTCGGCGTTTCCGAGTCCGATATTGAAGAAGAAGCCAAAAATCTTGTAAACCGCAGGCTGTTTATTGCTGCATATGTACAGGCAAATAATGTAGAGGTTACGGAAGAGGAATATGTAGATTATGTAAAAGAATACGCTGCATACTATGGTGAAACTGCAGCAGACTTTGAAGCCTTATATACAAGAGAGACCATTGTGAATGCCCTTTATGAAAGCAAGGTTACCGGACTTCTTATGGAGCAGGCAAAGGTAACAGAGGTTCCATATACAGCAGATACCTATGGAGATGAAGAGTCTGATGATGCCGAAAATATTGATGATATGGAAATGGTAGAAGAGGGAATCGGCGAGTAACAGTTGTATATTTTAACCTTTTTTAATAATTTTTAGTCTTTTAATTTTGTGATATATATGATATAGTAATTGATACGCGACAATGGACGGACAGCAATCTGGAGATGTGATTCAGAGAGTTTGTCCGCCCATTTATTGTATGGACAAAGTAGATTTGCCCAATAATTACTTTATCGTGTGAAAAAGGAGGAACGAGATGAAGTTTTCAGAAATGCCTTACAGCCGCGTTGATTTTCCGGCAGTAATCGCTCAGGGAAAGGAAATCATCCAGAGAGCTTCCCAGGCAAAGAGTGGGGAAGAGCAGTTTGAACTCCATCAGGAATTTAATAAGCTGATGGATCACGTAAAAACTCTTTACACAATTGCATATATCCGCAGGGATGGAGATGTGACAGATGAATTTTATGATGGTGAGAAGAGTTACTATGATGAGAAGCTTCCGGAGCTGAACGCAGTGACAAATGAGTATACGAAGGTGCTTTTTGCCACACCATACCGTCAGTATATGGAAGAGAAGATCGGACCGGTAGCCTTTAAGTCCATGGAGTTGGAAATGAAAAGCTTTAATGAGAGCCTGATCCCGCTGATGCAGGAGGAGAATGCACTGGCTTCCCGCTACAGTAAGCTGATCGCTTCCGCGAAGATCATGTGGGAAGGTGAGGAACTGAACCTTTCCCTTATGCGCAAATATATGCGTTCATCTGACCGTGACACACGTAAGAAGGCATGGGATGCTTTCTCTGAATTCTTCGAGAAGAATCAGCCGGAGATTGACGAAATCTATGACCTTATGGTGAAGAACCGTACCAAACAGGCACAGATGCTTGGATTTGAGAATTATATTGATATGGGCTATTGCCGTATGAACCGTAATTCTTACACCAAAGAGGACATTCAGAAGCTTCGTGATCAGATTAAGACCGTGTTTGTACCTCTTGCAGCGAAGATGCATAAGAATCGCCAGGCGCGTCTTGGAGTAGAGGCTCTTCGTTACTATGATATGGGGGTATATTTCCCACAGGGAGATCCGGCACCTACAGGAACACCGGAGGAAATTCTTGAAAGCGGACGTAAAATGTATTCTGAGATGTCCGATGAGACAAGAGATTTCTTTAATATGATGATGGAGAATGAGCTGTTTGATGTTTTCGGACGCAAAAATAAGGCTACAGGCGGATATATGACAGAACTTCCGGATTATGGTGTACCGTTTATTTTTGCTAATTTTAACGGAACCAGCGGAGATGTGGATGTTATCACACATGAATGTGGACATGCATTCCAGAATTATGTTTCCTGTAAGGATCCGATTACTGACCATTCACGTTATCTGACCATGGAGACTGCAGAAATCCATTCCATGTCCATGGAGTTCTTCGCAGAGCCATGGATCGAACTGTTCTTCGGAGAAAGAGGAGATGACTACCGCAAAATGCATCTGGAGGATGCCATCGACTTTATTCCTTACGGAACAATGGTAGATGAATTCCAGCATATTGTATACGGCAATCCGGAGCTTACCCCCAAGGAGCGTCGCGACGCATGGAACAAGCTGGAGGAAGAGTACCGTCCGTACCTGGATGGCACAGGCTGCAAGTTCCTGGAGGATGGCGCATACTGGCAGAGACAGCATCACATCTTTGAGATGCCGTTCTATTATATTGATTATGTACTTGCACAGCTTTGTGCATTCCAGTTCAAGATCCGCATGGAGAAAGACCACGACGGCGCATGGGCTGACTATATGAAGCTCTGCCGGCTTTCTGCAAGCGACTTCTATCCGTCTATGCTGAAGCAGGTAGGACTTACTGTTCCATTTGAGGAAGGCTGCATCCAGAAGATCGTGGATGAGCTGGACAAGAAGCTGGATTGATTTTGAACAGACAGGAAATGTGAGGCGTATTTGTGAAAAAATATGGGAATGATTACCGTCAGAACGGGAAACAATTTGAATATACCGGAAAATGGCACAGCACCGAAACCGAATTAAAGGATCTGAAGAGATATGCATGGATCTACACTGGTCTTATGGCAGCAGCCCTGCTTGCCTATATCGCAGGGCTTATGGTGAACAATGCCGGAAGCCGTGTCTTTTTTGTACTGCTTCCCTTCGTGACGATGGTCTTCCCCGTTTCCTATGGGATCATGGGAGGGGTGTCCCTTTTTCTTTTCTGCAGGCAGCAGGAGAGGGGAAAGGCATCTCAGGTTGTGATTCCAAAGGAACATGAGGGACATATGACCCGTGCCCAGTATGAGAAAGGGATCTGCCGTCCGGTAAGATGCAGCATTGCAGTGACCGGACTTAGCCTTTTTTCATGTGTGGCAGACCTGATTCTGATCCTTATGAAGCCTCAGGATCTTGTACTAACCAGGGAACTATTATTCGAGGCGGCTAGTGCTATTACTTTAGTACTGGGAAGTGTCACTGCTGTACAAAGTTGGCAGATTAAAGCAAAATTTACAATTTTTGAGTGAAAATCTTTCAGTTTTTGACAAAAATGGATAAAATTCCAGGCATATTTCATCACTTAACTATTGCACATGCAGTAAAACATGATAAAATAGAATAGCATAAGGCAACGTCATGAGGGGTTGCCGCAGTAGCTGCCATTGGGATAGTTACACATAAAAGTTACTGCTCACTTCGTGTTTAGTAACGCGCTTCGCGATGCACAGAAATCATGCTTTGCATGATTTCGCGCCGAAGGTCTCGGGTTTTCTGTGAACTTTGTTCACAAAAAACACCTCGCGGAATGCTACCAGTGAACAGTAATAATAAAACTCATAAAAGGAGGATATGATATGAGCAAGAAGAAGTTAATGGCCCTGTTATTATCAGGCGTCATGACAGCAACAACAGTGAGCGTTCCTGTTTTTGCTGAGGATGCAGACGCTGCAGAAGACACAGCTGATGCTGCAGAAGAAACTGAAGGAGGTTCTTCCGATACACCGCTGGTTGTTGGACAGACCAACTTCTCCGAGAAATTCTGCGGAATGTTCGCAGAAGCAGTTCCGGATCAGCAGATTGCCGATATCGTAGGTGCATATCTGTTTGACAATGACCGTGCAGGTGCTGTTATCTACAATGGTATTGAGGGAGAAACTACCGAGTATAATGGAACCGAGTATACTTATACCGGTCTTTCTGATATCACTGTTACACAGGGTGACGATGAGACTGTTTATGACATCAAGCTTCGTGACGATGTGAAGTTCTCTGATGGTGAGCCGCTTACCGCAGATGACCTTATCTTCACATTATATGTATATTCAGACACAGATTATGATGGAAATGCAACTCTGTATTCCACCAACATCAAAGGTATGAAGAACTACCGTCTGAACTCCACAGCAGCAGACTCCATCACAGATGAAGATGTTGCAAACACACTGGCTGAAATGCCGGATGAAGTTGCAGAGAAGGTGAAATCTGACCTGATCGTTCCGCTTCTTACAGGTGAGTACGCATGGGCACAGGATGCATGGGAAGACTATGCAGACGCTTACGGCGTAGCAAGCGGTGACGAGTTCTTCGCAATGCTTTACGCTACAGAAGATGATTACAGCGTAGAGGGCAAGGATCAGGATACCATCATTAATGAGATCGCTGACCAGTACGGCACAGATTATAAAACACTTGCTGCAAACTACGGCGATGAGGAATACTTTGATGAAGATGCTACCACAATTGCCCAGGAGTACCTGGTAGAGCAGAAAACTGCTGCAGGTGAGGGCGAGGAAGTTGCCAACATCGAAGGTATCAAGAAACTTGGCGATTATGAAGTTGAGATCACAACAGACGGATTCTCCGCTACTACCATCTACAACCTTGGCGTAATCGTTGAGCCAATGCATTACTATGGTGATACTTCTCTTTATGACTATGACAACAATCAGTTCGGTTTCACAAGAGGAGACCTTTCCTCCGTACGTGATAAAGCAAGCCAGCCGCTTGGCGCAGGTCCTTACAAATTTGTGAAATATGAGAACAAGACCGTATATCTGGAAGCAAACGAGAACTACTACAAGGGTGCTCCTAAGATCAAGTACCTTCAGTGGAGAGAGACTTCCGACGCAGATAAGATTGCCGGTGTTGAGCAGGGTACAATCGACCTTTCCGATCCATCCGGAAGCAAATCTGCATTCGACCAGATCAAGAGCATCAACAGCAACGGCGAGCTTGATGGCGACAAGATCATGGTTAACGCAACAGACAACCTTGGATATGGATATATCGGAATCAACTCCAACACTGTAAACGTTGGCGGCGATGCAGGTTCTGACGCATCCAAGAACTTAAGAAAAGCAATTGCAACTGTACTTGCTGTATATCGTGATGTAGCAATCGATTCCTACTATGGCGATGCTGCTTCCGTAATCAACTACCCGATCTCCAATACATCCTGGGCAGCTCCTCAGAAATCTGACGCAGATTATCAGGCAGCTTACTCTGTAGATGTTGACGGAAACGCACTTTACACAGATGACATGTCTGATGACGAGAAGTTTGCAGCAGCAACACAGGCAGCTCTTGGCTTTTTTGAGGCAGCTGGATACACTGTAGAAGACGGCAAAGTAACAGCAGCTCCGGAAGGTGCTAAGATGTCCTATGAGATCATCATCGGCGCTGACGGAAACGGAGATCACCCAAGCTTTGCAATCCTTACAGACGCTAAGGCAGCACTTGAGTCCATCGGATTCACACTTGAGATCAACGACGTTACAGACTCCAACATCATGTGGGATGCTTTAAATGCAGGTACAGCAGAAATGTGGGCAGCTGCATGGCAGGCAACAATTGACCCTGATATGTATCAGACATACCACAGCGAGAGCGTAAAGAGCAACTACTACCACATCAACGACGCTACACTGGATCAGGATATTATCGATGCTCGTTCTTCCGCAGATCAGGAATACAGAAAATCTGTTTACAAACAGTGCCTGGATATCATTCTTGACTGGGCAGTTGAGATTCCGGTATATCAGAGACAGAACTGCATTATCTACAGCCCTGAGCGTATTAATGCAGATACCTTTACAAAAGATGTTTCCACATTCTACTATTGGTACAAAGACATCGAGAACATCGAGATGAACTAAAGGTATAAAAGAAGAAGACTAGTTAGCGCAGTGGGCTCACCCTAACAAGTGAGCCCACTGCCTTACTGGCAGTATGCCTTGGGTACTGATGTGTGTTAGAGCCTTTTTCAAACACGCTCTAAGGCAGCTTGCAGAATCCGCTTTGGTGTTGCTGTCTGCGGTAACGCTCTGCATACAGCCAGAATCGGCAGGACACACTGCCAGTAAGAATATTTAGCCTTTCTTCTTGCCTGATACTGGAAAGGACAGATTAACTAAATGAAGAAATTTATTGTACGTCGTGTACTTCTGGGAGCGATGATTCTGTTCTTCGTTTCCATGATTATTTACTCAATTGAGAGAGCCCTTCCTACCTCTTATGTAGAAGGAAGAGCCCGTGACATGTCAATGAAACAGGGCGCAAAGCCTTATGACGAACTGGTTGCGGAACTGAATGCTTCCTACGGACTGGACAAGCCGGTTCTGGAAGGTTATTTTGTATGGCTTGGCAAGGCATTTCACGGTGAATTTGGAGAATCGTGGATTTTCCATCAGCCTGTAACCAAGAAATTTTCCAGCGTAATCTGGTATTCTTTTGTACTGGCGCTGGCGTCGTTCCTGTTGGAAATCATAATCGCCATACCTTTGGGTATTATATCGGCGACCAAACAGTACAGCAGGGTAGACTATGCGGTGACAGTATTTGCACTGATCGGTATTTCGCTGCCATCCTTCTTCTTTGCCACCATTCTGAAATGGATTTTCTCCATCAATCTGAAATGGCTGGACCTGTACGGCATTGTAGGCCGTATGCATGAGTCCTACAGCAGTGTAGGCAAGGTTCTGGATATGGCGCAGCATTTGATTCTCCCGGTTATCACACTGACGATCGTAAGCGTTGGTTCCCTGATGCGTTACACCAGAACCAATATGCTTGAGGTTCTCAATGCGGATTACATCCGTACAGCCAGAGCCAAAGGTGTGCCGGAGAAGAAAGTGGTCTATCATCATGCTTTCCGAAACACTCTGATCCCGATCATCACCATCCTTGGAAGTACGCTTCCGAACCTGTTTGGAGGAGCGATGATCACGGAGACCTTGTTCCAGATTCCGGGAATCGGATACACATCCTACCAGGCACTGACCCAGGGTGATATTCCGTTTACCATGTTCTATATGGTATTCCTGGCATTTCTGACACTGACCGGCAATCTGATCGCAGACATCCTGTACGCTGTGGCAGATCCAAGGGTACGAGTAAATTAGGAGGAAAAACATGAGTACAGATCCAACAAAGAAAAAAGATGAGCATGTCAGTACCTCCCAGGCACTGGATGATGAGCAGCGTGTAAAAGTTCTCTCACCTGGAATGCTTGTTGCCAAACGTTTTTTCCGTAACAAGCTGGCTGTGGCAGGACTTGTAATTCTTGTAGCAATGTTTGTGTTCTCATTTGTAGGCGGTATGATCAGTCCTTACGGTGAGAGCCAGGTTTTCCGTAAGACCGAGCATGTATGGAAGGACTATGCGGGAGCCACTTATAATAAGGCATATATTTTTGAGACTGTTGACGGCACTGAATTTCCGGCAGCAGGACAGCAGAAATTCATTCTTGCAACAAACAAAGGAGACGCATCCTTTGAGGCTGACGGCGTAACCTATGCACTTGAGAACAAAGGCGAAGAGTACTGGGCAATTTATTCCGCAGAGCCGGTTGCCACTGTTCTGACACTGAAGGGTAAATCCACTTATAAGGAATCCGGAAGCGTAACTGTGACAGATGAGATCAAGGAAGGCTACGAAGCAGCTGTAGAGAATGACGAGGATACCTTTGAGGTTGACGGCACCACTTACAGCATTGAGAAATCCGGCCGTGAGAATGTGATCACCATTTCCGGCGAGGTTGCCTTTGCTACCAAGAAAGTATTCAGCGCAGCAAGCAACGATGCAGAGCTTGGATTCGAATTCCAGCAGCTTGCACTGGATGCATTAGAAGCAGGAGATGACTCTTTCGAGTGTGACGGCGTGACTTATGAGATGAGCACAGTTGAGGGTGAGACAGCTACAGAGATCACAAAGGACGGCGAGGTTTACGCTACCGTTTCCGGTCTTTTAGTTTCCCCGCAGGCAAATGGCGTGTTCCTTTCCCTTTCCTTTAAGGAAGCGGTAGAACAGGCAATCACAGAGAAGGCTTCCACATTCACAGCTCTGAATGAGAACGGTGGGGAAGAGACCTATCAGCTTCAGACAAAGAATACACAGTATGTAGTCCGTAATCAGAAAGAGACCACTGTCAATGACACTTATTCTGCCCCAAGCAAGAAGCACTGGGCTGGAACAGACGGAAACGGTATGGATATGCTGACCCGACTGATGTACGGCGGACGTATCTCCCTGATGATCGGTTTCGTTGTTATTATTATCGAGGGTATCATCGGTATTCTCATCGGCGGTATCTCCGGTTACTTCGGAGGATGGGTAGATACCATTCTCATGCGTGTGGTTGATGTTGTAATCTGTATCCCGGCAATGCCGCTGTACATTATCATCGGTTCCGTTATGGATTACTACAAGATCGATCCACGTATCCGTATTTATGCTCTTTGTGCGATCCTTGGTATCGTAGGATGGCCAAGCATTGCCCGTATGGTCCGCGGACAGATCCTTTCTCTTCGTGAGCAGGAGTTCATGGTTGCTACAGAGGCTACTGGCGTTCGTGTTTCCAGACGTATTTTCCGTCACCTGATCCCCAACGTTATCCCGCAGCTGATCGTTATTGCGACTATGGGACTTGGCGATGTTATTCTGATGGAGGCAACACTTAGCTTCCTCGGAATCGGTGTTAAATTCCCGTACGCATCCTGGGGTAACATTGTAAATGCGGTAAATGATGTATATGTCCTGACCAACTTCTGGTTTGTATGGATTCCGGCCGGATTTTTGATCCTGCTGACAGTTCTTGGATTCAACTTTGTAGGTGATGGTCTTCGTGACGCATTTGACCCGAAAATGAAACGGTAGGTGAGAGAATATGGCATTATTTGGTAAGAAAAACGCAAATTATATCTCAGCTAAGGAAACAAAGAGAATCTCCAAAGAGAATCGAAGAATCACCAATGAGATAGAGAAAAAGAGAAACAGAAAGAATATTCCGGAGTCCGAGTATATTACAAAGATGAAGAATCCGGAGAATGTAGTAGAGTTTGATAACGTTCATACTTATTTCTTTACAGATATCGGAACTGTCAAGTCTGTTGACGGCGTCAGCTTCGATATTCCACAGGGAAAAACAGTTGGAGTAGTTGGAGAGTCCGGCTGCGGTAAATCCGTAACCAGCCTTTCCCTGATGCAGCTGGTACAGCGTCCTCAGGGACAAACGGTAGAGGGCGAGATCCGTTTTAATACAGGCGATAAGGTTTACAATATTGTAAATACTCCGTCAAGCATTATGCAGAAGCTTCGCGGAAATGAGCTTTCCATGATCTTCCAGGAGCCTATGACTGCGCTGAACCCGGTTTTCCGTATTGGTGAGCAGGTGGATGAGATCACCATGCTTCACAATCCGGATATGAGCAAGGAGCAGGTGAAGGCAAGAACCATCGAAATGCTGGAGATGGTTGGTATTGCCAACAGCGAGGGTGTTTACAAAATGTATCCTCATGAGCTTTCTGGCGGTATGCGTCAGCGTGTTTGTATCGCAATCGGTCTTGCATGTAATCCAAGACTGATTATCGCTGATGAGCCTACCACAGCTCTTGACGTTACTATTCAGGCACAGATTCTGGATCTGATGCGCAATCTGAAGGATAAGATCAATTCTTCCATTATGCTGATCACCCATGATCTTGGTGTTATCGCAGAGATGGCAGATTATGTAGTAGTTATGTATGCTGGACGTGTGGTTGAGAAGGGTACTGCAAGAGAAATCTTCAATCATCCGTCTCACCCGTACACCATTGGACTGATGCGTTCCAAACCGGTTGTTGGCAAGAAGGTTGACAAGCTTTACAGTATTCCGGGTAAGGTTCCGAACCCAATTGACATGCCGGATTACTGCTACTTCCGTGACCGCTGTGAGCTGAGCTGTGATAAATGTCAGGGAAGCTATCCAGGGGTTGTCAAGTTAAGTCCGACACATGAGGTAAGCTGTTATCGTTATGCTGACCGTCCAGAAGCGGGATGGCTGGCAAATGTTCATCCAGGGGAAGGGGGAAAAACTCATGAGTGAGAATAAGACAGCAGAAAATACAAAGAATCAGCAGTCCGATAACATTCTGGAGGTATCCCATCTTAAAAAATATTTCCCAATCAAGGGTGGAATGTTCGGCAAGCAGGTTGGTGCCGTGAAGGCAGTTGATGATGTTTCCTTTACTTTAAAACGAGGAACAACAATGGGTCTTGTAGGAGAGTCCGGATGTGGTAAATCTACAACAGGACGTACCATTTTAAGACTGATCGAGAAGACAGACGGACAGGTCCTTTTCAATGGAAAGGATGTATATGGTCTTTCCCGTAAGGAAATGCGTGATATGCGTACTAAGATGCAGATCATTTTCCAGGATCCCTATTCTTCCCTTTCTCCGAGACTTCCAGTTGGTGAGATTATCGGAGAGGCAGTAAGAGAGCACAATCTGGTTCCAAAGTCTGAGTATGCAGATTATGTAACTAAGATTATGGATGACTGTGGTCTTCAGTCCTATCATAAGGATCGTTATCCTCATGAGTTTTCAGGTGGACAGAGACAGCGTATCTGTATTGCAAGAGCGCTTGCTTTGAATCCGGAATTCGTTGTGTGTGATGAGCCTGTTTCTGCACTTGACGTTTCTGTACAGGCACAGATCATCAACCTGTTAAAGGAGCTTCAGGAAAAACGCAACCTGACCTACCTGTTTATTTCACATGACCTTTCTGTAGTTGAGCATATTTCCGATACTATCGGTGTTATGTATCTGGGAGGTCTTGTGGAGACTGGTACCACAGCAGATATTTTTGCAAATCCTCTTCATCCGTATACAGAGGCTCTGTTCTCTGCAATTCCAATGCCGGATCCGGATCTGAAGAGAAACCGTATCATTCTGGAGGGTAATATTCCTTCTCCGGCTAATCCGCCTAAGGGATGTAAGTTCCATACCAGATGCCGTAAGTGCATGGAAATCTGCAAGAACCAGGTGCCTGAGGTAAAAGATATGGGCAACGGACACAAGGTGCGTTGCCACTTATACGACTAAATATATCACAGGCCAGAGAAGCTTCTTCTGGCCTGTAATTAATTCAAGGCGGACGCTTTCCCCCAGGTGTGCCGGGACAGACAATGACGAATTTCGGGATTTTGCTACGTCGCCTATTGACAGGCGGGAACGCAAACTCGCCCTAAAGGGCTCAGACAGTGCATTCCCGCCTGTCGCTTACTCGCAAAATTCCCGAAATTCGCCAACTGTCTGTCCCGGCACACCTGGGGGAAATCTGGGTGTTGATTTTGCTCAAGATTGCGGCTTAGTCGTAGTTAGGCATTAGCTTGGCGGAGTGTTGCGACGACCTGCGATGAATATACATTGTGAACTCACGTACGGGTAACGACACAGCTTACCTAACCATTTGGAGGTTCTATCATGGGAAAGAAACAAAAAGAAGAATTACCGGATTACACAGTTGCCAACATGGACATGGATGGTATGCCCTGGAATTCCAGAAGACCGTGGCAGATCCTTCCGGGAGATCCATCTAAGCGCAGAAAAGAATTTGACGTAAAGGTACCGGAACCAGGCATGGAAAGCGACATGCCGGACAACCTGGCAGCCTTTGAGAATCCGCCAATGACCAAGGAAGAGCGAAGAGGCATGATCTGGCTCTCCTTGAAAGCCTCCCTCACCGTAGGCTTAATCTTCGGTGGCGCAGCCTTTTTATTTATTCTGTTCTGTGTGTTTGTGTGGCTGAGATAAAAGAAATCTTATCCGTTCTCACTTAGAAAATGTTTTAGTCTAATGTTGTAATATTTGTAGATTTCCGTCTGATATATTGATATTGCATTGCAAATAACGCATAATATAGGTGCAGTAGTAAAGAAAGGAGTTGACGATATGGCTAACACTACCAATTTCAGAGTTCGAATGGACAGCGATATTAAAAAGCAGTGCGAAGCTCTGTATGGCGAGCTTGGCGTCAATCTAACCACCGCCATCAATGTGTTCCTTCGTCAGTCGCTCCGTGTCGGCGGTTTTCCTTTTGATGTTCGCATAGAACAGCCGTACAAGGAAACAATTGCGGCAATGCTGGAAGCAGAACGCATTGCCAGTGATCCGTCTGTCAAACGCTATTCCGATGTTGAAGATGCGTTGAGGGCATTGAAAGAATGAATAAACATTTTGACATCATCTGGACAAGTCAGTTCAAGAAAGACTACAAGCTGGCAAATAGCGAACCGCTGCCAGAGAAAAACAAAGACCATGCCTTGACTGGCAACTGGTTCGGACAGGAACGCACAGCGATTTGTTCGGAAAGTAAGAAAATGCACTCGGTATCAGCCGGGTGCATTTTCATTTTCCACGGGAACAGAAAAAGTACTTGCTATTTATACAGCCGGAAATTTCTGCTGTGTAATCTGTGAAAACTTCATCTGAGATTACCAGTATTTATGCAAAATGAGTAAAATATAACCGATAAAACGAATTGATTGTAGCAATATAGAAGTGGTAAAATGCTAATATCAACAAAAATAAAACATATTGCACAAAAATATTTGGCCAAATACAAGATGTGTGCACAACGGATGGAGGAAAAATGAGAAAACGAACAGTAATTGCATTATTAACAGCATGCTCATTCGCAGTTTGTGCTGTACCAGTTGTTAGTGGAAACATAGTAATGGCTGAAGTGCAGGATTTTGAAGAAAATACGGATGGAAATATGTATTTTTCTTCCCTGAATGCAGAGGAAGTAAACATTAAAGATGCCGGAACCTATACAGTACGCTTAAAAGCAAAAGAAGGATGGCAGTTTGATGTAGCAGATCACACTGATGTGACTGGCTGGTTTGTAAATGAAGCAGGAGAATCGGCATTTACAAATACCAGTGGAATTGCCATGGCAGTAAATGGAGAAGACTTCGAACTGGATATTACAATTGATGCGTCCAAAATTGAAGGATTTTCTACTAATGGTTCTGCTGATCTTTATGTTATGCCAACTGGAGGAATCCCTCTTGTTGTAGAAGGGGATAATCACGGCCAGTACGTTGCTGTCTCTGAAAAAGCAGGTTCTTATATAATTCCGGAAGTACAGATTGAAGGAACAATCGAAGCTGAGAGCCAGAAAAATGAAACCGAATATAAAGAGGATACAGTAACAATTGCACTTAAATTGGAAGGTGTGGATGATACACTGATTGACAGCAGCTCATCTTATGTGGTGATGAGAGAAGGAGATGGCTATTATCTTTCTGATTTCTCATTTGAAGACGGAACTCTATCTGGAGAATGGTCAAATGGAGAAATTACTTATAAGGTTACACCGGAACAGCTTCAGGGTGATTTTTCACCTCTTGGAGGAGATGGAAACGGAAACTATTATATTAATGTTGGGGTAGGTGGAATTACTTACAATGGTCTGCCTCTTGGAGAAAAAACATTCCGTATCCATGTATATTCTTTCGGACGTACCTTTACTATTGAAAGCAATGGAAGTCTGATCAATGATACGCAGCCATCATGGACCACAGAGACAGAAGGCGGAGAACCTGTCCTTTGTGATGCATATCCGGATCAGCTGAATGTTGCATGGCCAGTTGATTTTGATGCTTCTGCACTTGAAGAGGAAGACTTTACGCTGACAATGAGAAGTGATTACGGAGATGAACTGGTTCTGGAGCCAGGAAAGGATTTTACAGTAAAGTCAGATAAAGATAAAACGGTAATTACTGTAAATTATATTTACTGGGCAAATATTCCGGTATACAAAACAATGTCTGTGGATGTGAACACAGAAAAACTGAACTGGGATACAGAGAAATATACGGTAAGTGAGGTTATCTCTCATGATTATGATATTGCCAGTGTCTATGCATATTATGTAATGAGCGGCGGTATGGAAGGAACTCAGAAATGGACCTACTATGGCGTAGATAATCTCACAGATTGGGAACAGGCATTTAAGATTCCTACTTATACTTTGACCTTTACAGATGAAAATGGCGTTGTTAAATACTATGCAGAAGATGAAAATGGAAACGGAAGATTTGCTGATACTGCGGAAGAGGCAGCGGAATTTGATTCCAGGGAAGATAATCAGTGCCAGGTCGTAGAGAATACAGGTTCCTTTGCACGAGTTTATGATCAGACACAAGATGTGGAAGTTAATGGTGTAACTTATACCTGTGATAAAGTATATAGTAATGCGGATAATATGCCGTTAGAACCAGATGAATGTACAGGTATTACAGCCCAGAAAGGATATATTATCGGCGACAACTGGGAAATGCATGGAAGATGGCCGTGGCAGACCTTTATAAATGAAGGTTATCTCGGCGGAAGCAAATAAAAAGATAAGCTGCTGTGAATGTTTAGGATGGCGTTCATAGAGGTGAAAGGTTATGAATAAGATTGGCAGTTACCAGAGTCTTTTTCAAACAAGCTATAGAGCCTGTTGAACCGCAAAGGAACTGCCAGTCCTATAATAAAAAATGCAGTCGTCAAATATCATGAAACATCCCAATCTTATTCTTGATCCGCTGCATTTCATTATCCGTTTCAATCACGGCCTGGGCGGAGCGGAGGAGTTCGGCACTGATATCATCGTAGCCTGGGAGGTCTTCAATTCCCTTCTTATAGCGAAGCTGGTGCTCCAGGGTAGCCCAAAAATCCATTCCGTTGGTACGGATCTGAAGTTCTACCCGCATAGGCGTTTTGCCCTTGGAAAAGAATACGGGAATTTCCACGATCATGTGATAGCTGCGGTAGCCGTTCGGCTTGGGATTTTTGATATAGTCCTTGACCTTGAGAACTTTAATATCATCCTGTCCTGCGATAAGGTCTGCTACCGTATAAATGTCATCAATAAATGCACAGACCACACGCACTCCTGCAACATCATTTAACTGCTCCTGAATATTTTCTGCCGTAAAATCATATCCCAATTTCTGCAGCTTCCGGTAAATGCTCTCCGGTTTCTTAATTCTTGTCTTAATAAAAGAAATAGGATTTCTCTTATATTCAACAGAAAATTCATCATCCAGAACCTCAAGCTTGGTCTGTACTTCCCGGATGGCGCAGCGGTACATCATCATCAGATCATTAAATTTAGCTGCATTATTAATAAAACGCTGAGGATCCGGCGTATCCAGCCAGGATTCCTTTTTTTCATCTTCGGTCATAATAATTCCTTTCATTTCAATATCAGTTTAGAGACGCTTGGCAAAGTGCGGCGTACATCTTACGGAAATAAGCTGGGGCACATCCCCGGTACAGTGAAAATTAAAATAAGTCAATATAGCAGTTACGTAATATCCGCTATATGAACAACACAATTATATAGGAAAAACAGCAAAGAAACAATGTATTTTATTTTGACCTTTTGGTTAAAAATCAGAAAGCGGTCCTTCTTTTTTCAGCCATTCCAAAAAGAGAGCAGCTGCCTGTGATTCCCGTGCATTTCTGTGAGAATGAAAAACAGCACCCGTTATCAATGGCGGAGACTCTTTTAAGGGAACCGAGACAATATTGGTATGATGAAAAAGCTCAAAATTACTTTGCGCAAAAAGACTGATTCCTTCCCCGGTTGCTACAGCGCTGATGATAGATTCCATACGCGCAGTGCGAAGAATACAGGGGAGGATCCCAGCATCCCCAAAAAGCTTAAGACACAGCTGGTGAATGGAGGTATAGGGATGCATGAGAATAAAATTTTCCTTTGAAATCATGTTAATGGAGATTTCTTTTTCCCCTGCCAGAGGATGGGTAAGAGGAAGCATCACAGAAAGAGTATCCAGGGCCAATGGAACAAAAACCAAATCCGGACCTGTAAGCATAGATTCCCTGGCAATGATACAGTCAAAACGTCCATCCTCAAAGCCAGACATAAGCTCCGGTTCTTCGACCTCCAGAAGGGAAAGGGAAATCTTCGGATGTGAGGCAGCAAAACGATGAAAAATCGGGGTAAGTCCATACTGAGAAAGAACAGGGAGAGTTCCCACACAAAGAGAAGAGGAAACGCTGGTATTGAAGTCCCGTAGTTGTTCAATTGCATGCTGATACTGCTGTACAAGCTTCCTGGCTTCCGGATAAAAAAATTCGCCAGCCTGGGTGAGATGTGCAGAGCGTCTGCTTCTGTCAAAGAGCTGGATACTTAATTCTGCTTCTAGTTTCTTAATCTGCTTGGAAAGAGAGGACTGTGTAATATGAAGGGCTTCTGCCGCATCAAAAAAGGTTTTTTCCTGTACTGCCTGTATAAAACATTCCAATTGTTCAAAGGTCATGATGAATCTCCTTTTGTTTCCAATATGGAAACAATTATACCATAATCGGAATTGATTAGCCAGAGCATGGATTATAAAATGAATGTAAATAAAGAAAGCATCGAAGGTAGAAATATGGAGAACAAAGTCAGAGACCTAAGAAGTGCATTAACCATGCTAAAAGAAATGCCTGGACAGCTTCTGGAAACAGATGTGGAAGTAGACCCTATGGCAGAACTTGCAGGAGTTTACCGTTATGTAGGTGCCGGCGGCACAGTAAAGCGTCCTACCAAGGAAGGGCCTGCAATGATTTTTCACAATATAAAAGGACACCCGGAAGCCAAGGTAGCAATTGGCCTTCTGGCAAGCAGAAAGCGAGTAGCCGCGCTTCTTGAATGTGAACCAGAGAATCTTGGAAAAATGCTGTATGAGAGTGTGGCCCAGCCTATCCCGCCAGTGGAAATTTCCGACCCCGCACCATGTCAGGAAGTGGTACACAAAGCGGATGATCCGGATTTTAATCTGTATAAGCTGGTGCCAGCTCCCACCAATACACCTGCAGATGCAGGACCATACATCACTTTGGGAATGTGCTATGCAACACATCCGGATACCGATGTTCACGATGTTACGATCCACAGGCTGTGTATTCAGGGAAAGGATGAGTTATCCATCTTTTTTACTCCGGGAGCAAGACATATTGGGGCAATGGCAGAACGGGCGGAAGAGCTGAATCAGGTTTTACCAATCTCCATAAGTATTGGAGTGGACCCTGCTATTGAAATCGGTTCCTGCTTCGAACCGCCCACAACACCTCTTGGCTATGATGAGCTTTCAGTAGCTGGAGCCATAAGAAAAGAGCCTGTAAAGCTCTGTAAATGCGTTTCCATAAAGGAAAGGGCAATTGCCAATGCCGAGTATGTGATTGAGGGGGAAGTGATTCCCCATGTAAGAGTCAAAGAAGACCAGAACAGTCATACTGGTTACGCCATGCCGGAATTTCCAGGATATACAGGTCCTGCAAGCGAAGAATGCTGGCTGATCAAGGTGAAAGCAGTGACACACCGGAAAAATCCCATCATGCAGACCTGTATCGGCCCAAGCGAAGAACATGTATCAATGGCAGGCATCCCTACAGAAGCCAGCATTTATGGAATGGTGGAAAAAGCAATGCCCGGAAGACTTCAGAATGTGTACTGCTGTTCTTCCGGCGGCGGAAAATACATGGCAGTTCTGCAGTTTAAAAAGCTGACTTCCAGTGATGAGGGAAGGCAAAGACAGGCAGCCCTTCTGGCATTTTCTGCGTTTAGCGAGCTGAAGCATGTATTTCTTGTAGACGAAGACGTGGACTGTTTTGACATGAACGATGTTTTGTGGGCGATGAACACCAGATTCCAGGGGGATACGGACATTATTACTATTCCGGGCGTAAGATGCCATCCCCTTGATCCGTCCAATGACCCGTCCTGTTCCCCAAGCATTCAGGATCATGGAATTGCCTGCAAAACTATTTTTGACTGTACAGTCCCTTATGCACAGAAAAAACGTTTTGTGCGCGCTGCATTTATGGAGGTTGATCCAAAACACTGGATCAAGGATGAAACTTATGTGGAATAAAAAAGCAGACAAAGACAAAAAAAGAATTCTTGTAGGGGCGTCAGGCGCCAGCGGAATGCCGCTTCTGATAAAATGCCTGGAGCTGATAAAAGAGGAAGAGGACTATGAATCCTGGTTAATCATGACAGACAGCGCAGTACTTACCTTCAAGCAGGAGGCAAGAATGTCAGTAGAGGAAGTGAAAAAGCTTGCCGATCACAATCTGGATTCAGAGGAAATCGGAGCAAAGCCTGCAAGCGGATCTTTTAAAACCTGCGGCATGCTTGTGGTCCCCTGCTCCATGAAAACAGCTGCCGGCATTCACAGCGGCTATACAGACAACCTTCTTCTAAGGGCTGCAGATGTGACCATAAAGGAGCAAAGACCGCTGGTGCTTGCAGCAAGGGAGACGCCTATGAGTTCTATTCATCTGAGAAATCTTTATGAACTGTCCATGATTCCCGGAATCCGCATTATTCCGCCTATGCTGACTTTTTATCACAAGCCGGAAAATATAGAGGAAATGGTATATCATATTGCCGCAAAGCTGCTGGAGCCTTTTGGAATAGAAGCAAAGGAGTACAGACGATGGAATGGACTGCAGTAAAAAAAATCAGCACATCAGATTTTCAGATAGAAGCTGGAGGGACGAAAATAGGGGAAGATATCCTGCTGTATGTAAAAGGCGGGGAAAAGCCTCATATTGGCTGTACAGTGATAGCCGTTCCAAGGCCTTCTCTTTCAGGGAACGGACAGACAAGCGCAACCTCATCTGTATTAAATCTTACAGGCCACAAGGATGAAAGCTTATGCCGCACACTGGCAGAAATGGTTTGCTGTGCTTCTGGGAAAAACGTGGCATGCTCAGGCGGTTTCCATATGGATCAGATTACGTTACAGCAGATACAGGAAGTGGAAGCAGCAGTTAGGAAACTGGGAGAATTTCTGATAAAGGAACTTATATGAAGAATTGCAAAAACAGTGTAGCCGGGTATAATCTATAACAACAGATAAATGTTAAAGGAACTTCTGGCATTTATATTCTTATATGGTGTTTGCATAAAATAAGAAATGGTGAAGGTGTAAAAATGGAGAATACAGTTTTGAAACAGAAACAAATGAATTGGAAATATCAGGAACAACAAAAATGCTGGCTTCTTGAGCAGGTGGTTTACTGTAACAATCCGGAAAATATTGAAGAGCAGTGCATGAATATTTATGTGCCGAAGGAATATCTGGATAAAGAAGGAAAGTTGAACAAAGAAGGCTCCCGGGGCGGCTATACGCCATTCAATGCCCCGGTGATTTTTGAAAACGGACTTGCAGGATATATGCAGGCCGAACCTTTTTCGCTGACAGATGACAGATCCATGGGGGAGGAAGCAATCCGGGAAGGCTTTGTTTATGTTTCCTGTGGCTGCAGGGGCAGAAGCTCCGTGAATGAACAGGGAATCCTTTGCGGAAAGGCGCCTGTATCCGTGGCAGATTTAAAGGCGGGCATTCGTTTTCTGAGAAAAAACAAGGAACTGATTCCTGGAAATATGGAACGAATCATTTCCGTTGGAATCAGTGCAGGGGGTGCCATGAGTACCCTTCTTGGCTGTACAGGGGACGGCTATGAATATGATTCGGAACTGGAAAAAATGGGAGCGGTACTGGATGAGTCAGATGCCATTTTCGGAGCTCAGTGTTATTGTCCCATTACCGATCTGGATTATGCTGACTTTGCCTATGAATGGATGTTTGAAGGAAAAAGTGATTATACAGGAATGCCTTTTGTTGGCTTTGAAGCCGGAACCTTAAGTGCATTCTGTCAGGCTCTTTCCAAAAAAATGGGAAAACGCTATATAGAATATTTTAATCATATGAATCTGACTCATCCGGTTACTGGGGAACATTTGCTGCTGGAAGCTGGCAAACAGGGAAGCGGAGCTGCATTTTTGAAAGAAAAACTGGAGCAGTCTGCTGAAAAATTCATCCGTAAAAAACTGGCAGCACAGGAAACTCTTCCTGATTATTTCTGGTTGAACTGGAATGGCGAAAAAGCAAAAATTACTTCCCTGGAAGACATGGAAACAGATTACCACAAAAGACTGAAGCTTTGCCCGGCTTTTGATGATCTGGATCTGATTCAGGCTGAGAACCAGGAATTTGGAACAAGCAAGGAAGATAAACGGCATTTTAATACAGAGCTTGCAGAAATTATGGAAGAGCTGCGGGAAAAATATCCGGAAGAGGTATCCTGTTATCTGGACGGATATAAAAAGATTATAGGAGATCAGGAACTGGAATGGCAGAAACGACTTCTCAATCCTTTGAATTTCATTCCGAGAAAAGGGGAAAACGAATCGTCCGTTCTGGCACCGTATTACAGAATCCGGGTAGGAGCCAAAGACGCAGACACCTCCCTGACAGTTACCATGCTTTTGGCTCTTCGGCTTATAGAGACAAACAAAACTCAGGTGGATTACGAAATCGTATGGGATGAGCCCCATGGACGCGCCGACTATCCTGGAGAAATGATGGCATGGGTGAAAAAAATCTGTCCGGCAGAATAAAAAGTATAAATAACAGATGGTAAAAAGCGCATTTCTGTAAATGGAGTGCGCTTTTTATATATGCATTTTCTGCATAAATCTCACCGGGAATCGAATTGCTTGTGCAAATTGTCTAATATATAATTCAAAATATAAGAAAGCTAGTAAAAATTATTCAGAAGCGGCAAGGAGGAACTGAAAATGACAATTGATGCGAATATGTACTGGCTTCCGGAAGAATTATTTACCAATGAGAAGATGTTGGCAGAGTTTATGAGATGTATTCCGGAAGTATATGGGGTGCATGCAAGATGGGAAGAAATCCCTGGGGTTGGAAAGAAACAAATCGTGCTGGAAGAGCCTAAAGGGTGTGAAAACCTGAACTATGTACAGGGTGAATACATGATAGAGAAGCAGCTGGAAGATATGGACAAGGCTGACGTGGAAAAAGCAATCCTGAAAATTCCCTGCTGCCACACCTGGCTTTCGCTGGAAATGTGCAGAAAATTCAATGATGGCCTGGCAGAACATGTGAAAAAAGGAAACGGAAGATTTGCGGCACTTGCAGTTGTTCCCCCATACGGTGGAAAAGAAGCCATCTATGAGCTGGAGCGGTGCATAAAAGAACTGGGAATGACTGGCGTGCAGATTTCTTCTCATTACGGAAACAAATATCTGGATGATGAGATTTTTCGTCCGTTTTTTGCAAAGTTAAATGAGATGAAGCTGCCTGCATACGTGCACCATTCTCCGGTTCCGGTAGACCATTCCTCTATCACGGACTACACCAATCTCCGCCGTTCCTATGGAAGATGCATGGATCAGACCATCGCCATTGGACGTGAAGTATTTGGAGGATTATTTGATGAATTCCCGGACGTGAAGCTGGTACATTCCATGCTGGGCGGAGCCTTTTTCTCCTATTTAAGCTCCATGTTCCGCAAGAAGCCAACCCAGGCACAGGATACGGTCAAGCGTTTTGATACAGATACCGACCGTTTCTGCGACCAGATCCGGGAAAATATTTTCTATGAGGTTTCTCACGCACAGCCATGGGGCAAGGAATTGATGGAATGCGCAGTGAAGATTCTTGGTGCAGACCATATCATCTTTGGAACTTCTTATCCGGTACGGGCAGAATGGCTTACAGACGGTCCGCAGTTTGTGCAGAACCTGGATCTTGCACAGAAAGACAAAGACTTGATTCTTGGAGAAAATGCTTCCAGAATCTACAGAGTTTGATTCATATAATTCCCACTGGCGTATGCAAAAACAGTGGGAATTTTCATGAATTTGTGCTAAAATAATAAACAAAATGAAAGACAGTAACATGTTTTGTGAAAAGTAACAATCAGGATTTTGAAACGGAGGTGAAAGGCGAATTTATGGAACTAAGTTACATTCGTGAATTTGTAGTTCTGGCAGAAACCGGAAACTATCTGGAAGCTGCTGACGTATTGTTTATCGCCCAGTCATCTTTATCCAGACATATCAAAAGCATTGAGGCCGATCTTGGTGCACCTTTGTTTGACCGTACCACCAGAAAGGTATCCTTAAATGGCTTCGGACAGGCATTTTTACCTTATGCCAAAAAGATGGTGGACATCCAGGAGGAATACGAAAATGTGTTGCAGAGTTACTTAAGCGGAATTTCCTCTGCAATCACAGTGGCCTCCATTCCCTCTATGGTGCGCTACAATATTACAGATGTTCTGGCAGGCTTCAAGCAGGCCAATCCCAGATACAAGCTGAATATTCTGGAAGCAGATTCTTCCCAGACCCTGCAGCTTTTGCTGGAAGAGAAGTGTGAGTGCGGTTTTGTCCGTGATAAAGACGGATTGTTTGACGGATTCAATAAGATCCTGTTTACCACAGACCATCTGGTGGCGGTGCTTCCAAAATCCCATCCTCTTTCCGGAAACGATTACCTGTCTTTAGATGAAATCAGAGAAGAACCATTTTTATTCCTGAACAAAAATACGACGATGTACACCATCTGCGCCAATGCCTGTCGGGAGGCAGGATTTGAGCCAAACGTTGCATTTACCGGGCTTCGCGGCGAGAATCTGATTGATCTGGTGGCAAAGGGCATGGGCGTGGCTCTTCTGACCAAACGTCCGATTGCGAATCTGGTACCTGAGAATGTGGTTCTGGTGGATGTGGTTCCCTATGTGACGACCAGTATCTGCCTGGTTTACCCAAGACAGAAAAAACTTGCAGAGCCGCTGAAAAGCTTTCTCAGTTATGTGCAGAATTATGTAAAAGAAAACGAGACGGTCAGTCAGACATAGAGCTTGCAAAAAAATCATTTCCGCAATCTGTGCACTGCAATTTGCAGAAAGCTTTTGGGAGGCACGCTTTAGAAATTAAAATATTAACAATTCCATATCCCTGTAGGCTAAACTTTACCTACAGGGATTTTTTTATTCCACCTATTTATTCATGAAAAGCAGAAAACTGAATTTGTATTTATGCATTTTAAGCATAAAAGCCCCTTTAAGTTGGATTGCTTGTTGAAAAATCATAAAGTATAATACAATTACAAAGAAGAGATGTACAAAATGACGAGTCAAAAAATGCTATAGCAGAAAAAGAAAAGAAAAAATGCTGAAAACATCAGCGAAGAAAAGGAGATTATCATGAGAAAAAGAAATATCGCACTGATTCTTGCAGCCAGCATGATGGCAACATTTGCATTTGGAGGAACTACCACTTTCGCAGCTGAAGAGGGAAAAACAGATTCCGTTACAGTTGGAATTATGGCTGATCCGGAGAACATGGGACCGTGGTCAGGAATGTCCCAGGGGCGAATTGCAGTTCTTTTTACCACCTATGAATACCTTCTCACAAGAGAAAATGGCGTAGCTTACGGTGTTCTTGCAAAAAATTGGGAGGCGGTTGATCCGAAAACCTATGATGTAGAGCTTTATGATTATATTCATGATGCAGCAGGAAATCCTCTGACAGCTTCTGACGTGGTATTCAGTTTTGAATCTGCAATCGCTACAAAGAACTACGGTAAACTTTCCGTAATTGATAGTGTAACTGCAATCGATGATTACCATGTAGAATTCAAGTTCAACAAAGACCTGGAAATCGGAGAATTCGAAAATGTTATGCTGGAATGTGCAATCGTAACACAGGCCGCTTACGAAGCATCTCCGGACCAGATGGCAACCACTCCTGTTGGAACAAGTGCTTATCTGGTAGAGAGTTATGTACCAGGCTCTGAGGTTGTGATGAAGGATACCGGAAACTACTGGCAGACAGATGAATCCCTGGTACATGGAACCAGTATCCACAACGCAGGTGAGATCCACTTCTCCGTTATTACAGAAGCTTCCCAGCATACAGTAGCGCTTCAGACAAACTCCGTCGATATTTCAAACGGTGTGCCGGATACCGACATTTCCAAATTTGAAGAGGACGGCGAATTCTCAGAAGGCAATGCAGTAAGTATTGTAAAGGACAACCTGACCTATGATGTTGAGTACAATATGTCGGACAAATCCGTATTCAAGGATGACGAAAATCTTCGTCTCGCACTTGCATATGCCATTGATAAAGACGGAATCAATCTGGGGGTATTCAATGGAAACGGAACTGCTGTAAAGGATTTTGCAAACGAAACTTATCCGGACTATAACACTGAGTGGGACAGCGAAGATTACTATGACTATAACGTAGATAAGGCAAAAGAATATCTAGAACAGTCAAACTATGACGGTTCATCCCTGAGAATCGAATACATCAATTCCGGAATGAACGAAATGATCGCGCAGATGCTTCAGGCTTACTGGGGACAGATTGGTGTCACAACAGAGCTGATCGGATATGATCAGATGATGGGACAGCAGGAGCAGTACAATGCAGATGGCTTTGACATTTTGCTCAAAACAACAGGTTCCACAGACTATATTGTAAACCAGTGGAAGCTTTGCTGGGACAAGAGAGATTATGAGGCCCTGACTGGCGGTGCAGCTAACTTTACCCAGGACGATGAGCTTCAGAGCCTGATGGAAGCAGCACTTAGCACAGAGACCTACGGACCGGAAAGCATCGAAGCCTTCCATGATTATCTGGTTGAGAAATGCTACGGCTACGGGGTTGTAGAAGGCCCGATCAACATCGTACATTCCGATAAGATTTCTGAGGTAGCACTTGATATCCGTAACCAGATCCTTCCGGGAGCCTGCACTTACGCAAACTAAAAAGGGCACAGCCCTGGTGAGCGGGCGGTCTTTGTAAGGCCGTCCAGCTGCACCGCAGGAAAGGAGTTCTTGGAATATGTGGAAATACACAATCAAACGTATTCTCTGGATGATCCCGGTACTTCTGGGAATCTCCATTGTAATTTTTACTATCATGTATTTTTGCCCCGGTGATCCGGCAGTCGCCATTCTTGGAAACGGTGCTACTCCTGCTGCAATTGAGGCAAAACGAATGGAAATGGGACTGGACAAGCCTTATCTTGTCCGTTTGTTATCTTATCTGAATCAGGTGTTTTTACACTTTGATCTTGGTACCTCTTATTTTCAGAATCAGTCTGTTATGTCCGGTATTTTATACAGACTTCCTTATACCTTTACCATCGCCCTGATCTGTATGCTTCTTCAGATTCTGATCGGTACACCCCTTGGAATTACTGCAGCTGTTCATCAGAACGGAATTGCAGACCGTATCTGTATGGTAATCGCACTGGCAGGTGTATCCATCCCCGGATTCTGGCTTGCCATGATGCTGGTTCTGTTCTTTTCCGTACAGCTTGGCTGGCTGCCGCCGTACGGAGTTGGAGGAATCCAGTATTTCATACTTCCCTGCATCGCAAATGCCTTTGCCGGAATTGCATCCCAGGCAAGACAGACCCGCTCCAGTATGCTGGAGGTTATTCGTTCTGACTATATTGTGACCGCACGGGCAAAGGGACTGTCCGAGCGTGACATTCTCTATAAACATGCACTTCCAAACGCACTGATCCCGATCATTACAGTTGTTGGAAATGGTATGGGAATGATGTTAGGCGGTACTGTAGTCATTGAATCCGTATTTTCCATTCCTGGAATTGGAATGTACACAACATCCGCCATCAACAACCGTGACTACCCCATCGTTATGGGCGGCGTATTGTTCCTTGGCGCAGTATTCAGTCTGATCATGCTGCTTGTGGATATTATTTACGCTTTCGTAGACCCCCGTATTAAGGCACAGTATGAAGGACAGCAGAGAAGCTGGAAAAGGAGGAAAAAGTAATGGCAGGCAGTGCAGCTGTTGCAGGACATGCAGCGAAGACAAGAAAGAAAAAAGAAAGCCAGTTTAGTCTTGTAATAAAGCGTCTGAGCAAAAACAAGCTGGCTATGGCTGGACTTGTTATCATCCTTATATTATTTATAGTAGCAATTTTTTCACCATGGATTATGCCTTATGCATATGACGAAATGAACATGCTGGAGCGCTTTGCGGGACCGTCTCTGAAACATCTGTGTGGAGCTGATGAGATGGGAAGGGACATTTTCAGCCGCCTTCTTTATGGCGCAAGAGCTTCCCTTTCCCTTGGATTTCTGGCTACTATCATTTCCACTGTAATCGGAATGTTTATTGGCTCTATTGTTGGTTACTTTGGTGGGATTGTAGATACGGTTATCATGCGCTTAGTGGATATTCTTCAGGCAATTCCTGGAATTCTTTTGGCAGTAGCAATTTCCGCATGTCTTGGAAGCGGATTTGTGAATACCATCATTGCACTTTCTATCGGTGGTATTCCAATGACTGTAAGACTTCTTAGAGGATCTATTATGGGAGTACGTAAAATGGAGTACCTGGAAGCAGCCCAGACCATCAACTGCTCCGTGCCACGTCTGATTATGAAGCATATTCTTCCAAACAGCATTTCCCCTATTATTGTATCTGTAACAATGGGAATCGGAAATACCATTTTGATGGCAGCATCCTTAAGTTATATCGGACTTGGTGTTCAGCCACCAACACCAGAATGGGGTGCTATGCTTTCAGCAGCAAGAACCTATATGAGAGATTATCCTCACATGGTACTGTTTCCGGGGCTTGCCATTGCACTTGTAGTTCTTTCACTTAACATGCTTGGTGACGGACTTCGAGATGCACTGGATCCGAAGCTGAAAAAATAGGAGGGACAAAACTTGAATACGCAAAAAAATACCACTCCCTTTATTGAAGTGAAAAATTTGACTGTTCATTATACATCTGAAGGAAAAGAAATCCATGCAGTTAACGATGTTTCTTTTTCCTTACAAAAAGGGGAAACATTGGGACTTGTAGGGGAGACAGGAGCAGGCAAAACTACTATAGCTAAGTCTATTCTCAGGATTCTTCCGGAACCGCCTGCACAGGTTGACAGCGGAAGGATTCTTCTGGAAGGAAAAGATCTTCTTCCTTTATCCAATGATGAGATGCGCAAGATTCGTGGAAAAAGAATTTCCATGATCTTTCAGGATCCCATGACTGCACTGAATCCGGTTATGCGTGTTGGCGCACAGATTGCGGAGGGTATTACCCTTCACGAGCATTTATCCAAAAAGGATGCTGAGGAAAAGGCAAAGAAAATGTTGGAAATGGTAGGAATTCCAGGTTCCAGATATCGTGATTATCCTCATCAATTTTCCGGCGGCATGAAGCAGAGAGTTGTTATTGCTATGGCACTTGCCTGCAGTCCGGATCTGCTTCTTGCAGATGAGCCGACAACGGCACTTGATGTGACTATTCAGGCACAGGTTCTTGATATTATTAAAAATCTTCAGAATGAATTGAATACAGCAATGCTTATGATCACTCACGATCTTGGAATCGTAGCTGAGGTCTGTGACAATGTGGCTGTTGTATATGCAGGTGAAATTGTAGAGTACGGAAGCAGAGAAGAAATTTTTGATCATCCCACTCATCCGTACACCATCGGTCTGTTTGGCTCCCTGCCGGATATTCATTCTGATGTAAAAAGACTTTCTCCGATTGCAGGAATGCCTCCAGATCCTAGCAACCTGCCATCCGGATGTGCTTTTTCTCCAAGATGTCCTTATGCAACAGATGTATGCAAAAAGACGGCAGCATCCTTGGCAAGTCTTGGAGGTACACATGTATGCAGATGCTATAAGGCTTTAGATACTGATGCAAACAAGGCATGAAGCAGAAAGGAGAATAGATATGTCAGAAAATCTGATGGAAGTAAAACATCTGAAAAAATATTTTGAAACTCCTAAGGGAATGCTTCACGCTGTTGATGATGTGACTTTTTCCATAGGAAAAGGAAAAACAATGGGAGTTGTTGGAGAGTCCGGATGTGGTAAATCAACTTTAGGACGAACACTGATTCACTTATATGAAAGTACAGACGGTCAGATCTTTTTCAACGGGAAAGATATCACGCATGTACATAAACATGAGTTACACAAGTTAAGAGAACAGATGCAGATCATTTTTCAGGATCCATTTGCCTCTTTGAATCCAAGAATGACAGTTGAAGAAACCATCTGTGAGCCACTTGCACTTTCCGGTAAGTTCAGAAAAGGGGAACTTTCCGATGAGACAGACAGGATTATGGAGATGGTAGGAATTGATGAGCGCCTTCGCTATGCCTATCCTCATGAGCTGGATGGTGGAAGAAGACAGCGTGTGGGAATTGGACGTGCTCTGGCTTTGAATCCTGCGTTTGTAGTATGTGATGAACCGGTTTCTGCACTGGATGTTTCTATTCAGGCGCAGGTATTGAATCTTTTGCAGGATCTGCAGGAAAAATCAGGCGTTACTTATATGTTTGTTACTCATGACCTGTCTGTTGTGAAGCATATCTCAGATAATATCTGCGTTATGTATCTTGGACAGCTGGTGGAAACAACCACATCAAAAGAATTGTTTGACAGACCTCTGCATCCTTATACTAAGGCTTTACTTTCTGCAATTCCTTCAGTAGATATTCATCATCCAAAGCAGAGAATTATCCTGAAAGGTGAGATCGTTTCTCCAATTGAGCCTAAGCCTGGCTGCCGTTTCGCTGCCAGATGTCCGTATGCAACAGAGAAATGCCATCAGCCCCAGGAGCTTTGCGAGGTTTCAAAAGACCATTTTGTATCATGCTGCAGAGTCGAGGAAATTAATTCATAAAGAAAACCAGGAGAGAAAAAATGGGTCGGTACTATCAAAAATATTTTGAAGATTATGAGGAAAACAGAGTTCCCAACAAATGGGGAAACGGAACCCATCTTCAGTATACTTATAAAGGCTTTTATTATAGACAGGAGCTAAATAAAAGAATGCAGATTGCGCTTCGCATCTGTTATGGAATGCTGTTTTTGTTGGAATTACATTTTTTCGCAAAGGCGGGGACCGGGATTATTTCCTGTAATGCAAATCCAGTGATGGCACTGCTTCAATCCTTAAGTATGCTCTGTTATGTCTGGCTTGGGTGGATCCTGTTTTTTTATGTATCTGCACCAAGGGATATGACTATTTATAAGTATAGAAGTACCGCACTTCAGCTTTTAAAAGCACAGAAGCTGTCAGTTGGTTTATCTATTGGAATGTTGCTGGCAGCTGCTGTACTTACTATTGCTTCAAATGGCTTTTCCGTGACTGTTTTTAAGGAGATGCAGGATTACCTTCTTGTAGCTGTTCTTGCAGTTCTGTGGCTGCTTACGGAAAAGAGTATGAAATATAGAAAATTATATAATTCCCAAAAAGGAATGTAAGGAGGGGCTGTATGAAAGCTGGCGCAGGAAAATCAGAAATCGTACTGGCTGAGGAATATTTGGAAATTGAGGATTTTGCTGTCATTCACAGAACGCTGAATGCTCGCGCAGTTGTAATTGAAAGCGGGCAGACTGTGGTGCTTCTGTCCCTTGAAGTAACTTCACTTCCAGATGAGGAAACTTTGGCAATCAGACAGAAAATTGCAAAAAAGTATCCTGTGAAGGAGTCAAATATCTGGGTATGTGTAACCCACACATTTTCCGCTCCTCATTTGCTGCCGGATTTTGTATTAAAAGAAAAAGAGAAAATTGCCCAGAAAGCAAAATACAGGGAAGAACTGATCAATGCCTCCCTGGAAGCTGTAGGAAAAGGCTTTGCAGATCTTCAGAATGCTTCCATTGGCTATGGTGATGGTTACAGTATGGTAAACTGCAGCCGGGATGTACAGCTGGAGGATGGCTGGTGGGTTGGCATTGATGGACCGGGACTTTCCGATCACAGAGTTTTTGTAGTGCGGATTAATAAAGAAAATGGAACACCTCTGGCTGCTGTTTTTCATTATGGTCTTCAGTCTTCTGTATTGGATGGCTCTGTGCTTAGTGCAGGAGGAAAGGCTGTAAGCCCGGATGTGGCAGGAATTGCTTGCGACTATGTAGAGAAAAAAATGGGAGACGATTCCTTTGTTGCCTTGTTTCTTATTGGTGCGGCAGGAGATCAGGCCCCTGTGGAAAAAGCAGTAAGTGAAACCTTTGTCCGAGGAGAGAGAATCCGTCGCGATCGAAAAGAAGAGGGCTTCGGGATATGTGAAAAGCTTGGAAACAGTCTGGGAGAAACGGTCTGCCAGATTGCAGATCAGGTGGTATGTACTGAGAAAAATCCAAAGCTGGAGTTTGGAAGATGCGAATTTGCAGTACCAGGAAAAGAGATGGAAAGAGAATTAAAAAGGCTTCATCCTGTGAAAGCACCCGCATACACTGCTGCAGAGGATAAAACGACCTCTGTAGAAGCCATCTGCCTTGGCAATCTGGCATTAGTAGGGGTAAAGCCGGAGCTGAACTGCGGAACCGGCGTCGCAATTCGTACTCTTTCTCCATATCCGCATACATTGATATGCACTATGGTAAACGGCGGCGCTAAGTATATGGCAGAGCGAGATTCTTATGACAGAAGCACTTATGAAGCTATGAATTCACCTTTTGGAAAAGGTGCTGCGGAGATTTTGATGAAAGAAACATTAGGACTTCTGGAACAGATGAAAGGACAAGCAGTATGACAGATGAAATAAGAGAAGAGGGCATAAAGGCTGCTGTGAGGAAATTCAGACAGTTTGAATTTTCACTTCTGCAAGCCGGAAATGGTGAGGAAAAGAAATTACTATACAATCTGTATATTCCTGAAAATTTAGAAAAAGGCAAGAAATATCCGTTGGTGCTGTTTATCCACGATATGGGTTCCTGCTCGGCAGATGTGAAAAATACCTTGATTCAGGGAAAAGGGGCAACTGTATGGGCCGCAGATGCCTGGCAGAAACGTCAGCCCTGCTTTGTGCTTGCGCCTTGCTATGAGCGTCAGTGCGCAAATGATGATTTCCAGGTAACCTGGGAAGCAGATGCGACTATTGGGTTGGTAAAAGAGCTTCTTTTACAGTATGCTGCCATAGATGAAAAAAGAATTTACGGAACCGGACAGTCTATGGGTTGCATGATGCTGTGTGAATTAATGCTTCGCAATCCCGGATTTTTCGGAGGCTGTTTTCTGGTAGCAGGGCAATGGAATCCAAAAACTATGGGCTCTGTGAAAAAAGAAAACATTTGGATTCTGGTGTCGGAAAAAGATTTTAAGGCATTTCCTATTATGGGTGAATGCATGAAGGCTGTGGAAGAAAATGGCGGCAGAGTTACAAGAGGAAGCTTAAATGCCAGGGATTCTTTGGAAACTCAGAATCAGAAGATTCGGGAAATTGCAAGATCCGGAGAGCATGTCTTCTTTACATGGTTTGAAAATGATAGTGTAATAGCGGAGGATACTGAGGAGATTAAACCTTGGTTTTATCATGTTCAGACCTGGAAACATGCTTATGATCTGGAAGCCGTGGGAAACTGGCTGTTTGCCCAGAAAAGAAGTCCCATTGATTTTTCCTGCAAGCATGATGTGCTTCTGGAAGACCATGAAGGAAGAAAGCTTCCTATGGATGTGCCTTTTTATACTTCAAAGAAGATTGCCCCAGGGACCTGGCAGATTCAGAGTGACGGAGATTATATTTACCTGGTAGAAGGGGAACAAGAAGCTCTTGTAATTGACTCCGGTTATGGCTGCGGAAACCTTCGGGCTTATTGCCAGAGCCTTACAGATAAGCCTGTAAAGCGGATTGTCAATACTCATGATCATTTTGATCATACTGCAAATAATAGTTATTTCGACTGTGCTTATATGTCAAAAGAGACAAAAGCGCTTGCTACTATTCCATTCCCAAGCTTTGAGGGGATTACTTTCCCAAGGGATTATCCAGCGGAGATTATTGATGAGGGTTATGTGTTTGATCTTGGAGGAAGACATCTTGAGACCTTTAAGATCCCGGATCATGCAGTGGGAAGTCTTGCTTTTCTGGACGACAAGGAGGGAATCCTGTTTTGCGGAGATGAGCTTTGCATGCCTTTTGGAAAAGCTTTGAATGGCAGTGTAGAGCATGTACATAAACTTCTGATGAAGCTGTGGAATCGGAAAGAGGAAATTAAGATTCTTTATGGCGGTCCTGGCAAGGGGGAGACTGCCATTATCGGAAAGCTTCTGGAAAATATGGAATATATTATGGCAGGACATGAGGGCGAGAAGATGCCGCTTGAGGAGAAGCAACTGGAAAAAACAGCAGAATCTGCTCCAGTCGTATATCAGCGCTGGATGCCTCATCCACCAGATCGGCATCATGATGATCCGGCTGAGGTCATATACAAAAGAATGATGGACTATGCCGGAATCAAGGTTATCTATGATTGTCGGAAAATCAAGGAGAATTCATAAGCTTTATAAAAACAAAATATCAGTTGCAATTGTAAAAAACAGATCTGAAACAGGTCTGTTTTTTTACATTTTTTTTACTTTTCCGGGATAGTGTATTTTACATATGGACGGTAATATACAGACTGTAATCGCGAGAGAGAGAAAAAAACAAGGACCGCGAAGAAAAGGAGAAAATAATCATGAAAAAAGGTTTAGCAGTAGCGATGGCGGCATTATTAGGAGTAGCAACAATGGGTACAACAGCAATGGCAGCAGCTTCCGGAGATATTACAATCTGTTCCAGAGAGGATGGTTCCGGTACAAGAGGTGCATTCATTGAACTGTTTGGAATTGAAGAAAAAGATGCAGATGGAAATAAAGTAGACAACACTACAGAGGCAGCTAAAATCACAAACAGTACTTCTGTTATGTTAAGCACAGTAGCTCAGGATGAGAATGCAATCGGATATGTTTCACTTGGCTCTCTGAATGATACTGTTACAGCTGTAAAAATTGACGGAGCAGAAGCAACAGCAGAGAATATTGAGTCTGGTGATTATAAAGTAGTTCGTCCTTTTAATATTGCAACAAAGGATGATGTAAGCGAAGCAGCACAGGATTTTATCAATTATATTATGAGTGCTGACGGACAGGCTGTAATTGAAGAAAACGGATACATTTCCGTTGGAGACAAACCGGAATATGAAGCTGCAGATGTAGAAGGAAAAGTTGTAGTAGCCGGATCTTCTTCTGTAACTCCGGTAATGGAGAAGCTTGCTGAAAGCTATAAAGAAGTAAATGATAAAGTAGATATTGAGGTTCAGCAGAGTGATTCTACAACTGGTATGACATCTGCAATTGACGGACTCTGCGATATCGGTATGGCATCACGTGACTTAAAAGACAGCGAAACTGAGGCTGGTCTTACTGCAACTGTAATTGCAAAGGATGGTATTGCAGTAATTGTAAATAATGACAGTGGTGTAGATGAGCTTACAAGCGATCAGGTAAAGGATATCTACACAGGCAACATCACAACATGGGAAGATCTTGCAAAATAATAATCTGAACTTGCAAACTGGAAAAACTTCCCCAATAAAGGAACGGACTTTATGAAATCAATTAATGAAATAGTAATGAAAATCGTGTTCCTTGTAGCGGCCTGCACTTCTGTGTTGGCCGTTGCATTAATCTGTATCTTCTTATTCGCAAACGGAATTCCGGCAATGGCGAAAATCGGCCTGCCAGATTTCCTGTTTGGAATGAAGTGGAAACCATCTAACGGACTTTACGGAATTTTCCCATTTATCCTTGGAAGCATTTACGTAACAGCAGGAGCCATTGTGGTTGGTGTTCCAACAGCTCTTCTGCTTGCAATTTTCCTTGCATTTTATTGTCCAAAGCAGTTGTATTCTCCATTAAAAGCAATGGTAAATCTTCTTGCCGGAATCCCTTCAGTTGTATATGGATTTTTTGGTCTGACTGTATTTGTACCGCTGCTGCGTCAGCTTACAGGTCATGATGGAAGCACAATGCTTACTGCTTCCGTGCTTCTTGGAATTATGATACTCCCAACAGTTACAGGAGTTGCGGAGCCGGCTTTGAAAAGCGTTCCGACAAGCTACTATGAAGGAGCACTGGCACTTGGGGCAACTCATGAAAAAAGTGTGTTTGGAACTGTATTTCCGGCAGCGAAATCCGGCGTATTAGCAGGTGTTGTACTTGGAATCGGTCGTGCTATCGGTGAGACAATGGCGGTCATTATGGTAGCCGGAAACCAGACCTGGATGCCTCAGGGACTGTTTAAAGGACTTCGTACCATGACCGCAAATATTGTGATTGAAATGGGCTATGCGACTGACCTTCATAGAGAAGCGCTGATTGCAACAGGTGTAGTATTGTTCGTATTTATCCTGATCATCAACCTATGCGTATCAGCCCTGAAAAGGAGGACAGAAGATGAGTAAAAGCAGATCTTCTTACTGGAAGAATCATCCGGGCTCAGCAGTGCTTCGGCTTCTGGTGTGGTTGTCAGCTGTGATCACGGTGGCAGTTATGGCATTCCTGGTAGGATTTATTCTGATAAAAGGTGTAGGAAATCTGAAACCGGAGCTGTTTGCACTGGAATATAATTCAGAAAATGCATCCCTGATGCCGGCACTTATTAACACGCTGATTATCACACTACTATCACTTTTGATCGCAGTGCCGTTTGGTATTTTTGCAGCAATATATCTGGTGGAATATGCAAAAAAAGGAAGCAAGCTTGTAAAAATAATTCGTATAACAACAGAGACATTGCAGGGAATTCCATCTATCATTTTTGGCTTGTTTGGACTTTTATTTTTCAGTACGGCACTTCACTGGGGATACTCTTTATTATCAGGAGCTATGACTTTGGTAATTATGATTCTTCCTTTGATCATCCGTACTACAGAAGAGGCACTTCTTGGTGTTCCGGATGCATACAGAGAAGCCTCCTTTGGACTTGGTGCAGGAAAGCTTCGTACTGTTTTTAAGGTAGTACTTCCAAGTGCCATACCAGGAATCCTTTCCGGAGTGGTCCTTGCAACAGGCCGTATTGTAGGTGAGACAGCAGCACTTATTTACACAGCTGGTGCAGTTGCAAAGGTTCCATCCAGTCTTATGGGTTCAGGCCGAACACTTGCAGTGCATATGTATGTACTTTCCAGTGAGGGACTTTATATGGATCAGGCTTATGCAACTGCAGTTATCCTTCTGGTTTTTGTACTGGTACTGAACTGGATTTCCGGATTTTGCGCAAAAAGACTTGGCAAAGCTGCAAACGGTCAGTGATTTAACCGAATCAGGCAAGTAGCGAAGCGGACCTGGAATATCCGCTTGACACGAAATAAGCAGCAAAGCGGATTATATCCGCTTGCCATAATACTTTGTAATTATGATGAAAGGCAGAGAAAAGCAGCCGAGATGCTTTTCAAAGGAGAATATGGGTAAAATTAATGTGGAAAACATGGATTTGTACTATGGACAGTTCCATGCTTTAAAGAATATTAATCTGGATATTCCGGAAAAGAAAATTACAGCATTTATCGGTCCAAGCGGATGTGGAAAATCCACTTTGTTAAAGTCATTAAACCGTATGAACGATCTGGTTGAGGGCTGTAAGATTACAGGTGATATACGGTTGGACGGTGAAGATATTTATGGGAATATCGATGTAAATCTTCTCAGAAAACGTGTAGGAATGGTATTCCAAAAACCAAATCCGTTCCCTATGAGTATTTATGATAATATTGCATATGGACCTCGTACACATGGCATTCATTCCAAAGAAAAGCTGGATGACATTGTGGAAAGAGCACTTCGAAATGCATCTATCTGGGATGAAGTAAAAGATCGCCTGAAGAAAAGTGCGCTTGGAATGTCAGGTGGACAGCAGCAAAGACTTTGCATTGCAAGAGCTCTTGCAGTAGAGCCTGAGGTTCTTCTTATGGACGAACCTACCTCTGCTTTGGATCCGATTTCTACATCTCATATTGAGGATCTGGCATTGGAATTAAAAGACCGTTATACGATTGTGATCGTGACTCATAATATGCAGCAGGCAGCTCGTATTTCGGATAAAACAGCCTTTTTCCTGCTGGGTGAGATCATCGAATATAACGATACTACGGAGCTGTTTTCAAGACCACAGAATAAGAAAACAGAAGAGTATATCACAGGGAGGTTCGGTTGATATGAGAGATTTATATAATGCAAAGCTTGCCAGACTTTCAGATGAAATCATGGAAATGGGAAATCTGTGCGGACAGGCAATTATGAAAACCTGTCAGCTTCTGGCAAGTGTGGAAATTCGCGAAACAGCATCAAAAGAAATTGGAAAAATTGAGAAAGAAATTGATGATAAAGAGCATAATATTGAAGCACTTTGTATGCAGCTGCTTTTGAAACAGCAGCCGGTAGGAACGGATCTGAGAAAGATTTCAGCAGCCCTTAAGATGGTTACAGATATGGAAAGAATCGGAGATCAGGCTACAGATATTGCAGAAATTATGCTTACAGGAAGTGTACATGTTCCGGTTACTGCGATTCCTCTTCAGGAAATGGCTGAGCATGCAATGCATATGGTAAATGACAGTGTCACAGCTTACGTAGAAGAGAAAAGTGATTTGGCTAAAAAGGTAATCGACAGTGATGATCTGCTGGATAATCTTTTTAATCAGATAAGAAAAGCTTTGGATATGAATCGTATGGGGTATTCCAGTGATGAAGTTCTTGATCTTCTTATGGTTTCAAAATATTACGAAAGAATCGGAGATCACGCTACGAATATTGGTGAATGGGCTGAATTTTCCGTAGATGGAATTCACAGAAACGGAGACAGCATAAGCGATTTGTTTAATCCGAATTCGTTGTAAAACAAAACTCCCGCCAGTGGCTAAAAGCATCAGCTGGCAGGAGCTTTTTTTATTTTAAAACTGGTAATTTTTATGTCTTTTAAAGAAATCCTTTGTTTCCTTTACCACTACGCCGCTTAAAGCAAGCAGTGCGATCAGGTTCGGGAATGCCATCAGGGCATTGAAGATATCTGCAATATTCCAAACAGCTGCAACTGTCATGTACGGCCCAAAGAATACACAGAGAATATATAACCAGCGGTAGGTTTTTACAGCTGTCATATTGCGGTTAAACAGATACTCAAGGCATCTTTCGCCATAATAATCCCATCCAAGGATGGTGGTAAATGCGAAGAAAACCAGGCACAGCATAAGTGCAAAGGAAGCGAACTGTGGCGGGAAAGGAAGTCCTTTCTGGAATGCCGCTGTGGTAATAGCGACGCCTTCAAGTCCTGTGTTCCAGGTTTCTGTAATGACGATGGAAAGACCTGTCATGGTACAGATTACGATGGTATCAATGAAAGTACCTGTCATGGAAACGAGACCCTGACGAACAGGTTCCTTTGTCTGAGCTGCTGCTGCAGCAATAGGAGCACTTCCAAGACCGGATTCATTGGAGAAAATACCGCGGGCAATACCTTTTTGCATTGCAACAACCATGGTTCCCATGGCACCGCCTGCAAGGGCACTTCCGTTAAATGCTGTTTTTACGATCGTAACGATTGCTGCCGGAACAGCCGTAATATTTGTGATGACAATGATCAGCGCAAGTACTACGTACAGAACTGCCATAAACGGTACAACAATCTGGGATACCTTAGCAATACGCTGGATACCGCCAAGAACTACAAGTCCTACACATAAAGTAAGAATCAGGCAGGCGATAACAGTTGCCCAGGAATATGTATTTCCGAAAAGGGAAACGGTGTGAACGGTATCCGGATCAAAGAAGTTCTTCACTGCAGAAGCAATACCGTTTACCTGTGTAAAAGTACCGATTCCGAAAAGACCAACTCCTGCTCCGAAAAATGCGAAGATCTTTGCAAGCCATCTCCACTGCTTTCCCATACCGTTTTCAATGTAGTAGAAAGGTCCGCCAAGTACATGGCCTTCCTTATCAATGGTACGGTATTTGATTGCAAGAAGACCTTCTGCGTATTTGGTTGCCATTCCGAAGAATGCGGCAACGATCATCCAGAATAAGGCTCCTGGTCCGCCGGCTGCGATAGCAGTAGCAACACCTACAATATTTCCGGTTCCGATGGTAGCTGACAAAGCTGTGCAAAGAGCACCAAAGCTTGTAACCTCACCTTCCCCGCCTTCTTCATTTCGTACCATGAATTTCAGTGCTTTTCCAAGATGTCTTACCTGTAAAAAGCCTAACCGAACGGTTAAAAGGAATCCTGTGATCAGGATCAGAATGATAAGCGGAAGTCCCCAAACGACTCCGTCAAACCAGGTGATAAAGTTGTTGATTTGTGTAAACATGTTCTCTTTCCTCCATCCTTTTGCCTGAGAGATTAACAGCATGATACATGCTGCGTACACCTTCGGCGCTCTTCCATTTATTTTTTGAAGAGACTCTCCTGAGTTTACGAATACACCGTGCCAGAAATGTACGGCAGTGACGGCCATTCGTATTGTGTGGAAACACACTAGAACACAGAGTATCACAGTTGAAAATAATTTTCAATATGTTTTTGCAAAAAAGATTTTTATTTGCAAAGAAAAAGATTGTTGCTTCCTGCCGGAAAAAATTTTAACTTTATCAATAATATGAAATTGACATGAAATTCAGCAGTAAGTTATAATAGAGCAAATATTTTTTGTAAGCACTGCTGTTTTCGGGTGTATGGGCTATGAGCCTGTTTTTTCCTACATCAACTGGGAAGAGAAAAAGGAACTGGTAGAAAGCGGCGACATAGACTGTGTCTGGGGAAGTTTTACCATTGATGGATACCGGATCTGTGTTATAATACCTGAAGAGAATACAAGGAGGCCAGCTATGAGTACAAATACATCTGATATTATGGTAAAAATGATTCAGTTTTCCAATGGAAACAGACATGACATCAATCATTTTATGAAAGTATACACCTACGCCAAAACCATCGCGGAAAGTGAAAATGTTTCTGAGAAGGATTTGATTACCGTTGAAACTGCAGCAATCGTCCATGACATTGCCTGCCCTCTTTGCAGGGAAAAATACGGAAACACCAATGGGAAATACCAGGAAAAAGAAGGCATTCTGTTAGCGGAAGAGTTTCTAAAAGACACAGATCTGCCGGAAGAAATCAAGAAACGGGTTGTTTTTCTGGTGGGACATCATCACACCTTAACCGGTATTGACGGCATTGACTACCAGATCCTTCTGGAAGCAGACTACCTGGTAAATGCAGATGAATCTGGCTATTCAGAGGGCAATATCAGCAACACGAAGCGGAAGCTTTTTAAAACCAAAACAGGTCTTAGATTGCTGGAAGCAGTTTATGGCATTTAATGCCGCATAAAAATTTCACAAAAAACATCTTGACCATAAAACAATCTCACGCTATAATACCGCATATAAATTTTCGTGCAAAGAGCAGACAAAGGGGTCTGAAAAATCCCATTGTCTGCTCTTTTTTTTCTGCGAAAATCTGTATATCAGAATTTTCCACACAGATTGAGAGGAGAAACATCATGAGACTGAATCCAAAGGAACAGGAAAAATTAATGCTTCATATGGCAGGAAATCTTGCCAAAGAGAGAAAGGACAGAGGTCTGAAGCTGAATTATGTGGAGGCGCTTGCGTATATCAGTTCTGAGCTTCTGGAGCTTGCAAGAGATGGAAAAACAGTGGTAGAGCTGATGCAGCTTGGAACCAAAATTCTTACAAAAGACGATGTAATGGACGGCGTAGCTGATATGATCGGTGAAGTCCAGGTAGAAGCTACCTTTCCAGACGGAACCAAGCTTGTAACCGTACACAACCCAATTCAGTAAGGAGGAAGATCAGCATGAAAATCGGTGAAATTATGGCTGGGAATCGTGAGATTACACTTAACGAAGGCAAAAAAACAGTGACAGTAACAGTGGCAAACAAAGGCGACAGACCGGTTCAGGTTGGTTCCCATTTTCATTTCTTTGAAGTAAACAAATGCCTTTCTTTTGACCGGGAAAAAGCCTACGGATACCATCTGGACATCCCTTCCGGCACCTCTGTAAGATTTGAGCCGGGAGAAGAAAAAGAAGTCCAGCTTACCGAAATGGGCGGCAGAAAAAGAGTATTCGGCTTAAATGATCTCACCCGCGCCCAGGCAACAGAGGACACCAAAGCAGCATCTGTGGAAAATGCAAAATTAAAAGGATTTCTGTAAGGAGGGACAACAATGAGTACAAAAATTTCCGGAAGCAAATATGCAGCAATGTATGGCCCGACTACAGGAGATAAAGTACGTCTGGCAGATACAAGCCTTGTGATCGAAGTAGAAAAAGACTATACCACCTATGGCGATGAAGTAAAATTCGGCGGCGGCAAAAGCATCCGTGACGGCATGGGACAGTCTGTAAAAACCTGCAGCAAGGACGGTGATCTTGACCTTGTGATCACCAATGCCCTGATCGTGGATTCCACCGGAATCGTCAAAGCTGACATTGGAATCAAAGACGGCAAAATCGCAGGAATCGGAAAAGCAGGAAACCCGGACATTATGGACGGCGTAACACCTGGAATGACAGTAGGCGCATCTACAGAAGCCCTGGCAGGAGAGGGAATGATCGTAACAGCAGGGGGAATTGACACCCACATTCATTTCATCAGTCCTCAGCAGATCGACTGTGCGCTGTACAGCGGCGTAACCACCATGATCGGCGGAGGAACAGGCCCGGCAGACGGCACAAACGCCACCACCTGTACCCCGGGACCATGGAACTTGAGAATGATGTTAAAAGCAGCAGAAGAGTATCCTATGAACCTTGGCTTCCTTGGCAAAGGCAACTGCTCCGATGAAGCACCTCTCATCGAGCAGGTAAAAGCCGGGGCAATGGGACTGAAAATACATGAGGACTGGGGCGCAACACCGGCAGTTATCAACCACTGCCTGAATGTGGCAGATGAATATGATGTGCAGGTGGCAATTCACACAGACACCCTGAATGAGGGCGGATGCGTAGAAGACACCCTGGCAGCCATCGGCGGAAGAACCATCCATACCTATCATACAGAAGGAGCAGGCGGCGGCCATGCACCGGACATCATCCGCGCGGCAGCAGCGCCAAATGTGCTTCCATCCTCCACGAACCCCACAATGCCATACACTGTAAACACCCTGGATGAGCATCTGGACATGCTGATGGTTTGCCATCATCTGGACAAAAGAATTCCGGAAGATGTGGCATTTGCTGATTCCCGAATCCGACCGGAGACTATTGCTGCAGAGGATGTTCTTCACGACATGGGAATTTTCAGCATGATGAGCTCCGACTCTCAGGCAATGGGACGTGTAGGCGAGGTCGTCACACGTACCTGGCAGACTGCAAGCAAAATGAAAGATGAAAGAGGCGCACTTCCGGAAGATGCAGGCCATGATAACGACAACTTCCGTGTAAAACGCTACATCTCCAAATATACCATCAACCCGGCCATCACCCACGGTATTTCCCAGTATGTAGGCTCTGTGGAAACCGGAAAATTCGCAGACCTGGTTCTGTGGAATCCTGCATTTTTCGGGGCAAAACCGGACATGATCATCAAAGGCGGCATGATCATTGCCTCCAAGATGGGAGATGCAAATGCCTCCATTCCGACTACCCAGCCGGTATGCTATCAGCCAATGTTCGCAGCCCACGGAAAAGCAAAAAACGAAGCATGCCTGACCTTTGTATCCCAGGCTGCCATGGATGAAAATGTAAAAGAAAAATATGGTCTGGAAAAGACTGTAGTGCCTGTAAAGGGCTGCAGAAATATCAGCAAAAAGGACATGGTATTCAACGACAGAACACCGGAATTAACAGTTGATCCGGAGACCTATAAGGTAACTGTTGACGGGGAAGAGATCACTTCCAAACCAGCCGAGAAGCTTCCGCTGACTCAGCTTTACAGCCTGTTTTAAGAAGAGGAGAGATTTTATGTTAGGTGTTTGCCTTTTGTTTGTAGGAATCGTACTGATCAACAATGGTATGTGTACCTTATATCATGTAGATGGAAAATCCACTGCCATCATGAATATTTTCACCGGAGGACTTTCCCTTTTTATTAACTTTGTGAACCTGGTACAGGGAAATTATTACGCAGCAGGAACCGGATTATTGTTCTGCTTTACCTATCTTTTTGTTGCATTAAGCAAGTTTTTAAAAGCAGATCCCATTCCTTTTGCATGGTTTTCTACCTTCGTGGCAGTCAATGCCGTGATCTTCGGAACCATCGAAGGCTTTACCGGAAGTACTGCACTTGGAATCACAGCAGATATCCGCTGGGCAGGAATCTGGTATCTGTGGGCAATTCTGTGGGGAACTGCGTTTGTGGAGGATATCTGCGGGAAAAAGCTGGGAAAATTTGTTCCATATCTTCAGGTCTTTGAGGGCGTTGTAACAGCCTGGATCCCCGGTGTTATGATGCTGCTTCAGATTTGGTAAAAAGAAAAACTGCAAGTTGGAGGTCAGAAAAAATGCTTTGTGAGCAGGTTTTGGGAAAGCTTCATGATTTTGATACAGAAGGAAAAACAGTGGAATATGTAGGCATCGAATGGCACGAAGCTTTTAAGAAAATACATAAAAAAACAACGGACAAAGGGACGGAGGTTGGCATCCGCATGGATGATTCCATTCTTTCCCGGGGACTGTATCAGGATGATGTGATCTACGCAGATGATAAAAAAATAATTGCCGTAAATACCCCGCCATGCGAAGTGATCCGCGTGTCCTTCACCCCTGGACATGAGAAAATGGCAGCCAAGGTATGCTATGAGATTGGCAACCGGCATGCGCCTCTTTTCTGGGGAGAGGACGATACTTTTATTACCATTTATAATGAGCCAATGCTTGTGATGCTCCAGAAAATCCACGGTGTTAAGGCCGAAAAAGAGGTGCGAAAGCTTGATTTTGACAAGCGGATTTCTGCAAGCATCCACAACCATCATCACTAAAACAAGTAAAAAAACTGCAGTTATGGAGGTTCTTTATGTCAGAAAAACAGTTTTATCTTTTGCAGGTAAATGACGCCCTGTTTCCCATCGGAGGCTACTCTCATTCCCAGGGACTGGAAACCTATATTCAGCGGGGAATTGTCCATGATGCAGACACGGCGAGAGAATATATTACCCATAAAATAAAATGGAATCTTGCATATACAGAACTTCTGGGAGCCAGACTTGCCTATGAAGCCGCCAGGGAAAATGACCTGTCAGAGCTTCTGGAACTGGAAGAAATTCTGGAAGCCTCCAGGATTCCCATGGAGCAAAGAGAGGCTGCAAGAAAGATGGGCTCCCGTTTTGCCAAAACCATAGAAAAGCTGGGACTTTCCATCAGCGAAACGGGAATTTTCCGGGAATATCTGGACGCGAGAAAGGGAAAAGCGGTGAATCACTGCTGCATTTACGGCGTTTTCTGTGCCCAGATGGAGATTTCCATTGGGGAGGCTCTGGCCCATTATCTGTATGCACAGACCTCTGCAATGGTAACTAATTGCGTGAAGACGATCCCCTTAAGCCAGACCGCGGGACAGCAGCTTTTAAGCGGTTGTTATAAGGAATTTGGCGAGATTCTGGAAGATGTGATGCATAAAAGCAAAGAAGATTTGTGTCTTTCCGCACCAGGTTTTGATATCAGGGGAATCCAGCACGAAAAACTGTATTCCAGGCTATACATGTCATAAGAAGAAAAGAGGAAATCGAGATGTCATATGTAAAAATCGGAGTTGCGGGACCTGTTGGTTCCGGAAAAACAGCACTTATTGAGGCTTTGTCAAGAAAGATGGCAAAGGACTACAGCATTGGTGTGATCACAAACGATATTTATACAAAGGAGGACGCCCAGTTCCTTGCCAAAAACAGCGTTCTTCCAGTGGAGCGCATCATTGGCGTGGAGACAGGCGGCTGTCCCCATACTGCGATCCGTGAGGATGCATCCATGAACCTTGAGGCAGTGGATGAGATGATGGAACGCTTTCCGGACATTGAACTTCTTTTCATAGAAAGCGGCGGAGACAACTTATCTGCAACCTTCAGCCCGGAGCTGGTGGATGCTACCATTTTTGTCATCGACGTGGCAGAAGGGGATAAGATTCCGAGAAAAGGCGGCCCTGGAATTACCCGTTCCGACCTTCTTGTGATCAACAAAATTGACCTTGCCCCCTACGTTGGTGCAAGCCTGGAAGTTATGGAACGAGACTCCAGAAAAATGCGCGGTGACAGACCTTTCCAGTTCACCAACATCCGCGGAGATGAAAATGTGGATAAGGTAGTGGAGTGGATCAAAAAGAACGTACTGTTAGAAGGAATGTAAAGGTATGGATAATAAATTCGGAAAAATTTCCCGTATTCAGGCATGTGCCGCAGTCAGGGACGGCAAAACCATTCTGGAAGATTTATCCTTTACCGCCCCGTACAAGATCATGGTGCCCTTTGAGAAAGAAAACGACGGTATTCAGATCATGCCCCTTTGTGCGTCTGCGGGAATTATGGCAGGGGATTCCCAGGAATTTTCCTATCATGTGAAGGAAGGGGCGAACCTGGAAGTTTTGTCCCAGTCCTTTGAGAAAATCCATAAAATGGACGAGGGATCTGCTTTTCGTACCATTGAAATCCAGGTGGAGCAAAATGCAATCCTGTACTATTATCCCCAGCCTGTGATCCCCTTTTCTGGATCTGCATTTGACAGCACTATGACCATTTGTCTGGAGGATAAAACCTCCCGGCTGTTTTTGCTGGAAGTGATTTCCTGCGGCAGAAACGCTCATGAAGAGCGCTTTCAGTATCGGAGATTTTCCTCCAGGGTGCGGATTTACAGAGGGGAAAAGCTGATCTACCAGGACAATACCTGCTACGAACCGGAAAAAATGCCTATGGAAGGCATTGGAATGTACGAAGGATACACTCATATGGCCAATCTTTTTCTTTCAGAAATATATACTGGACAGGACAGCACAGATAAAGAAATCAATCTGGAATTACAGGAAAAAATCTGGAAGCTTCTTGACGAAGAACCGGACACGGACGGCGGAGTTACCCGTCTGACAACCGGCGACCTGGTCCTTCGAATCTTCGCCCATCGTGCCCAAACTCTCCAGCAGCTGGCCGACAAAATAAAGAAATTATATGAAGCAATTCATTAACGAACCAACAGGGACTGAGTTTTCTGACAAGATCCAAAACTTTGTCCCTGTTGTTTTTTTCTAGCTCCACCCAAAAAGAAAAATTTATCGCTGTCAGTTTTCCCTTGACATCCTGATCTAAGATAGTTATAATTCAAAATATTTGAATTATAACTATTCGGAAGAAAGGAAACCAACCATGGATGATACCTTACACTACCTGATTATGGCCAACCAGATGCTTGTCCAGAAAGCTTTGCTGGAACAGCTTAAGGATACCGGACTTACCATCGGGCAGCCCAAGATCCTTGACTATTTGAAAGACCATGACGGCAGCAATCAGAAAGAAATCGCAAAAGCCTGCTTTTTGGAAGCTGGATCTCTTACCACTATTTTAAATAAGATGGAAGAGAAAGGGCTGATCGAGCGTCGGATTTTAAACGGCAACAGACGCAGCTTCCATATCTTTATGACAGAAGAGGGAAAGAAGAAACAGCAGCTGGTGACCCAGGCTTTTGCCAAAATAGAAGAAAAGGCATTGTCCGGTGTTTCTGCCGAAGAATTCCAGCAGTTTTTGGCTGTATATGGAAAAATCTATGCGAATTTACAGGGGGAAAGAAATGAATAAGTTAAAAAGATATCTGTTGTTTCTGATTGGATTGTTTATCAATGCGCTTGGAGTCAGTCTTGTGACAAAAGCAAGCCTTGGAACCTCTCCAATTTCATCCATTCCTTATGTGCTAAGTCTTAAATTTCCGCCCACACTTGGAAATTTCACCATCATCTTCAGTATTCTTCTGATCTTGCTGCAGATCCTGATTCTGAGAAAGAATTTTAAGATAGAAAACATTCTGCAGATTCCGGTATCCATTGCCTTTGGATATTTTATTGACCTTACTATGTATCTGTTTTTCTGGGTAAATCCCGGAAATTATGCAATGAAGCTGGCTGCCCTTCTGGCAGGCTGCATCGTGCTTGGATTTGGCGTATATCTGGAACCACAAAGATCATATTTGATTCTTCCATGACCGTGATCGCAGGAATTCTTTCCTTTATTTTCTGGGGAAAATTAAACGGTGTCCGTGAAGGTACCATTATCGCAGCTCTGCTGGTAGGCTTTATTGCAAGATTATTTGGAAAACATCTGGAATTTATGCGGAAATTTATTATTGACGATATTGAAGAATGCGTTGAGGAAGCATTGAACTGACAATTTGGGGGGAACGATTGATTCCCCTTTGTTTTCAAAAAAATACAATCTGTGAAAAAATTTTTCTGGACAAGATTCCCAATATAAGCTATTCTTATAAGGAAAATTAGATAACATTTGTTGGTTTTGAACCAGCCTTTGTAAGTTCCTGTGCAAATGTCTGCACATGGATTAAAAGGGAAATCGGTGTAATTCCGGTACGATCCCGTCACTGTGATAGGGAGCTGCAGAACATAATCTCACTGGATGGACAGTTGTCAGTCTGGGAAGGGGTTCTGGAGCGAGGATCTTAAGTCAGGAGACCTGCTTATAAATGATTTGATATGATTCTTACGGTAGATAGGAAGCATGGTTTTTTTGTGTGCAATGACATCCGTAATTTCTGCGGGTGTTGTTTTTTTCTGCGCTTTTTTTCGAAAGCGTATCATTCCCCCTGCCTTTTTTTGCGAAAACTGAATCAGATCCGGCGAAAAACCTCCAACATGTAGGAAGGAGAGAAAATGTCAAAAAAACAAATTGGAAAAAGGCTTCTGCAGATTCTGATTGTTCTGATCGGTGTAAGTTTCTTTACATTCGGACTTACTTATCTTTCTCCTGGTGACCCGGCAGAAATCATGCTGACAGAGTGTGGCAACCTGCCTACACCGGAACTTCTGGAACAGACAAGACATGAACTGGGCCTTGACCGACCGTTTCTGGTACAGTACGGCTCCTGGGTAAAAGGAGTTCTGACCGGAGACATGGGAACATCCTATGCATTTAAAGTTCCCGTAACTGAAAAACTGATGAAATGCTTCTGGCCAACCCTTCAGATGTCACTGTTTGCCCTTCTTTTGATGATCTTATTCTCCATACCATGCGGAATCCTCTCCGCGGTGTATCAGAATAAGTGGCCGGATTATCTCATCCGCGGAATTACCTTCTTCGGGGTATCCATTCCAAGCTTCTGGATCGGTCTGATCCTTCTTAGCATCTTCGGAGTACAGCTTCGCTGGGTCAACGTAGCCGGAGGTACTACCGATTTCAAGACCATGATCCTGCCCTCCGTAACCCTGGCTCTTTCCATGTCTGCGAAATACACCAGACAGGTGCGAAACGCAGTGCTGGAGGAATTAAGACAGGACTATGTTATCGGAGCAAGAATGAGAGGAATCAAGGAAAGCGTGATCCTCTGGAGACATGTGCTCCCAAATGCAATGCTCCCAATCGTTACCCTTCTTGGTCTTTCCCTTGGCTCCCTGCTTGGTGGAACTGCAGTTGTTGAGATCATCTACAACTGGCCTGGAATGGGAAGCATGGCGATCAAGGCAATCGCCTGTCGTGACTATCCGATGGTGCAGGCCTATGTACTGATGATCGCGATTATGTATATGGTGATCAACATTATCGTTGACCTTTCCTATACTTATCTGGATCCGAGAATAAAGGAGGTTAAGTAAAGTGAAAAAGCAGAATTTTTTCTTAGCTCATAAACAGTTTACCGTATTCTTTATTCTGGCGCTTGCGGTTGTAGGCGTAGCTGTTTTTGCTCCCTGGATCGCACCAAAGGATCCGCTGGATGCAGTGATGGTGGATTCTCTGAAAGCCCCATGTGCAGAATATCCCCTTGGCGCTGACAAACTGGGACGAGACATTCTTTCCCGTGTGATCTATGGTACCAGAACCTCTCTGGTATCCACCCTGATCCTGGTAGCAACTATTTTTGTTGTAGGTACACTGCTTGGAATTATTGCAGGATACTTCGGCGGCTGGATCGATCAGGTGATCATGCGAATCGCAGATATGATGATCTCTTTCC
>ERZ1106915.319-NODE-319-length-75454-cov-21.887107_pt1 | contig 75454 bp, 72 predicted proteins | sample MGYA00403653_ERZ1106915 | MGnify/ENA primary metagenome ERZ1106915 (study PRJEB35170, sample SAMEA104062404) | human gut metagenome | biome: human gut; feature: human-associated habitat; material: faeces | place: Denmark | collected 2012-06-06 ...
AGCACCTCAAAAACACCATCATACACTAAATCAGTAAGTTGGCAGCATCACCAACAGCACAATAATGAAAGTAAAAGGCCACGGCAGATACAGCATCGAAAGCCAGCTTAACGTCAGTGTGATGGCTAACGTGAGCAGCGACTCAAAAAGCAACCGTGGGTTGCGATGGCGCAGCAGATAGTGTGGTTTAAATAACAATCCCAGCGGCACCAGTGCCAGAGCGCCGATGGATTCTGACAGTACCCATATCAAAAATGCCCTGAGAGGATCGTCTCCGGGCGTCAGCAGGACAACCAGAACACCCCCCAACAGAGGCGGAACAATGGCGCTGCCGAGTGCCAGACGCAGCCAGTCAGCCAGATTTTGCAAGGGGTTATACCACGGCAGCAATTTACGTAGCAGCACTGCCCCGACCACGGCTTCAACAATATTGATGGTCGTCCAGGTCATGTTCAGCGAGCTGGTGGAAAAAAGCAGGATGGATGCGGCGATATTTCCCAGCGAACAGCTCAGCGCAATTCCCGGCCACATGCGCCCGGCATGGCGATAAAACGCCACCATCATGATGGACGTCGGGAACCACAGTGGGGCGAGTTGGGTGCCAAACTGCGAAAGCTCAAGCGAGAAAAGGGTAAAGATAAACGAGACTAAACCTAAACTGACCAGGTGAAGCAGCGGGTGGGGCAGGGCAATTAATACATGCTGTGATTGTTTGCTCATTACCGCTTTATCCGCAAGACCATGTCGCCAGTATTCGTTTCTGTGTTTATGCTAGTACAAAAGTTTTACATTTTATATGCGAATTGCTCATAAAGTGACGTAAAGGCGGATAATTTGCGCAACTGCGTATAACATTTTTTACCTTACATAAAACTGATCAACGTAATTTGCCACCGGGAATTCTTTGTCAACAATTAACTCTGAGCGCGCGGCAACGCTATTCGACTGGTATCAGACGGATGAAATCCCTATAATTGCCGCGTTTGGCGCTTCGTCGCCCCCTTCCTAACATCCAGGTTAATCAGGTCGCTAAATATATGACTGATCAGTCTCATCAGTGCGTCATTATCGGTATCGCTGGCGCATCGGCTTCCGGCAAGAGTCTTATTGCCAGTACCCTTTATCGTGAATTACGTGAGCAAGTCGGTGATGAACACATCGGCGTAATTCCCGAAGACTGCTATTACAAAGATCAAAGCCATCTGTCGATGGAAGAACGCGTTAAGACCAACTACGACCATCCCAGCGCGATGGATCACAGCCTGTTGCTTGAGCATTTACAAGCGTTGAAACGCGGCTCGGCAATTGACCTGCCGGTTTACAGCTATGTTGAACATACGCGTATGAAAGAAACGGTGACGGTTGAGCCGAAGAAGGTCATCATTCTCGAAGGCATTTTGTTGCTGACGGATGCGCGTTTGCGTGACGAACTTAACTTCTCCATTTTCGTTGATACCCCGCTGGATATCTGCCTGATGCGCCGCATCAAGCGTGACGTTAACGAGCGTGGGCGTTCAATGGATTCCGTGATGGCGCAATATCAAAAAACCGTGCGCCCGATGTTCCTGCAATTCATTGAGCCTTCTAAACAATATGCGGACATTATCGTGCCGCGCGGCGGGAAAAACCGCATCGCGATCGATATATTGAAAGCGAAAATAAGTCAGTTCTTTGAATAAGCTTGATAAATTGTGTACCGTTCAGTGATAACCTGGTATGCCCTTGACGTAATTGGCGTTAAGGGAGTGATGCGCGAAAGGAGAAAATGCCATGCGTCTGTGTGACCGAGATATTGAAGCCTGGCTTGATGAAGGCCGTTTGTCGATCAACCCACGTCCGCCAGTGGAGCGTATTAACGGCGCGACGGTGGATGTACGCCTGGGCAATAAATTTCGTACCTTCCGTGGTCACACGGCAGCGTTTATCGATCTGAGCGGTCCCAAAGATGAAGTGAGCGCCGCGCTTGACCGCGTGATGAGCGATGAGATCGTTCTCGACGAGGGCGAGGCGTTCTATCTTCACCCAGGAGAGCTGGCGCTGGCGGTGACGCTGGAGTCGGTGACGCTGCCAGCCGATCTGGTGGGCTGGCTGGACGGGCGTTCCTCACTGGCGCGTCTGGGGCTGATGGTGCACGTCACCGCGCACCGTATCGATCCGGGCTGGTCTGGTTGCATTGTGCTGGAGTTCTACAACTCCGGTAAGCTGCCGCTGGCGCTGCGTCCGGGCATGTTAATTGGTGCGCTGAGCTTTGAGCCGCTTTCCGGCCCGGCGGCGCGACCTTACAACCGCCGTGAAGATGCGAAATATCGCAATCAGCAGGGCGCGGTAGCCAGCCGAATCGATAAAGACTAATTCAGGCCCATTGAGGATACCATGAGACGATTTCTGACGACGCTGATGATACTCCTGGTCGTGCTGGTGGCCGGGTTATCTGCGTTAGTGTTGCTGGTGAATCCGAATGATTTCCGCGACTATATGGTCAAGCAAGTTGCTGCACGTAGCGGTTATCAATTGCAGCTCGACGGGCCACTGCGTTGGCACGTCTGGCCGCAGCTTAGTATCCTCTCCGGGCGAATGTCTCTCACCGCCCAGGGCGCAAGCCAGCCACTGGTTCGCGCCGACAACATGCGTCTGGACGTGGCGCTTTTACCACTACTGAGTCATCAACTGAGCGTTAAGCAGGTGATGCTAAAAGGGGCAGTGATTCAACTGACGCCGCAGACGGAAGCGGTGCGCAGTGAAGACGCTCCGGTTGCACCGCGCGACAATACCTTGCCGGATCTGTCAGACGATCGCGGATGGTCGTTTGATATATCCAGTCTTAAGGTGGCGGACAGCGTGCTGGTGTTCCAGCATGAAGATGACGAGCAGGTGACAATCCGCAATATTCGCCTGCAAATGGAACAAGATCCCCAACATCGTGGTTCATTTGAGTTCTCCGGGCGGGTTAATCGCGATCAGCGCGATCTCACGATATCCCTTAACGGTACGGTAGATGCTTCTGATTATCCGCATGATTTAACGGCGGCTATTGAACAAATTAACTGGCAGTTGCAGGGTGCAGATTTACCAAAACAAGGTATTCAGGGGCAGGGGAGTTTCCAGGCCCAGTGGCAGGAGTCACATAAACGCCTTTCATTTAACCAAATCAGCTTGACCGCCAATGACAGCACGCTGAGCGGGCAAGCACAGGTCACGCTGACAGAGAAACCTGAATGGCAGCTGAGACTGCAATTCCCGCAACTGAATCTTGACAACCTCATCCCGCTTAATGAAACAGCGAATGGTGAAAACGGTGCCGCGCAGCAGGGGCAGAGCCAATCAACATTGCCGCGCCCGGTCATTTCTTCGCGTATTGATGAACCGGCATATCAGGGACTGCAAGGCTTTACGGCTGATATTTTGTTGCAGGCCAGTAACGTGCGCTGGCGCGGAATGAATTTTACAGATGTTGCCACGCAAATGACCAACAAGTCGGGTTTGCTGGAGATTATCCAGTTGCAGGGCAAACTTAACGGTGGACAGGTTTCACTGCCGGGCACGCTGGACGCGACATCAGTAAATCCGCGGATAAACTTCCAGCCACGGCTGGAAAACGTTGAGATTGGTACCATTCTGAAGGCGTTTAACTATCCGATTTCGTTGACCGGAAAAATGTCACTGGCTGGTGATTTCTCCGGTGCTGACATAGATGCCGACGCATTCCGCCACAACTGGCAAGGACAGGCACATGTCGAAATGACCGACACGCGCATGGAAGGGATGAACTTCCAGCAGATGATTCAGCAAGCGGTAGAACGTAATGGTGGTGATGTGAAGGCCGCTGAAAACTTCGATAACGTAACGCGTCTTGACCGCTTTACCACCGATTTGACGTTGAAGGATGGCGTCGTGACGTTAAACGACATGCAAGGTCAATCGCCTGTGCTGGCGCTGACAGGGGAAGGCATGTTGAATCTGGCAGATCAAACCTGCGACACCCAGTTTGATATTCGGGTCGTGGGTGGCTGGAACGGGGAAAGCAAACTGATTGATTTCCTCAAAGAAACGCCAGTACCGCTGCGGGTTTATGGCAACTGGCAGCAACTCAATTACAGTCTGCAAGTGGATCAGTTACTGCGCAAACATCTACAGGACGAAGCGAAACGTCGCCTGAATGACTGGGCCGAGCGGAATAAAGATTCCCGCAATGGCAAAGATGTGAAGAAGTTGCTGGAGAAGATGTAGGTTACCAGGTGACCTGTCCTGTAGGCCTGATAAGACGCGTAAAGCGTCGCATCAGGCGTTCGCGGCGGCACCATTATATTCTGAATATGTAAGATCGAAGGCTGTTCCGTTCACTTGATGTTCCTCACTACTATGGAACGCTCAAGCCGGTGAACGTGCCAGGGTGGCTCAATCGCCACCACCCTGGCAACCCGGGCTCCCGGCGGTAAATCGCCGCTGGCGCGGTTCCCTCATCTTATTCCTTTCGGCTATCGGGTAAAATGACCGATACCATCACACCTCGTACTCCAACTCGCCATCCTTATGCAGCGGAATAATCTGCACCTTCTGCACGCGATGGCTTTCCACCTGCAACGTTTTAAGCAAATAATCCCCCACCTGAACTTCTTCGCCAGGTTTTGGAATACGCTGTAAATATTCCATCAACAGCCCGGCAATGGTGTGATATTCACGTTTTTCATCCAGCGGCAGCGGCACATATTGCACCAGATCTTCCAGCGGCATATGACCATTCGCCGTCCAGGAACCGTCCGCATTCTTCTGAATATCATGGCGGGCGTCGATCTCTTCCACTTCGTTCGGTAAGTTACCGGCAATGGTTTCAGTGACGTCACTTAATGTCACAATCCCTTCCACCGAGCCAAACTCATCCACCACAAAAGCAAAGTGCGTGCGGGCATTACGGAACTGCTCCAGGGCAGGTAACAACGGCAAGGTTTCCGGGAACACCAGCGGCTGGCGAATCAACACCCGCAGGTTGAGCGGTTCGCCACGCAGTGACTGTTGTAGCAGGTCGATAACGTGAACAACACCGAGCAAATCTTCTGCGTCATCACCGTCGGTAACCACCAGCCGCGTATGCTGATTTCGCTCCAGCAACTGGCGGATCTCGTCTTCCGGCGCGTTGAGATCGATATGCTCAATATCGTGGCGCGACGTCATAATGCTGCTGACAGTACGCTGGTTAAGATTAAGTACCCGCTCAATCATCCGCCGTTCCTGCGGATTAAAGATCTGCTGGTTACCATGATCCACCAGCATGGACGCGGTTTCGGCGTCCAGTTCCGCATCTTCTTTTTGCCCGCTAAGCAGGCGCATTACCGCTTCGGTAGTCCGCTGGCGCAGTGTCTGGTTAGCGGAAAGAAAACGTCGCCGGTTAAAGATAGCCAACTGATTGAGCGCCTCGATCATCACCGAGAAACCAATGGCAGCGTACAGGTAGCCTTTCGGAATGACGAAGCCGAAACCTTCTGCCACCAGGCTAAAGCCAATCATCAACAGGAAGCTTAAGCAGAGAATAACGATCGTCGGGTGACTGTTAACAAATTGCGTTAACGGCTTGCTGGCCATCAACATCAGGCTGATAGCGATAACCACGGCGGCCATCATGACCAGTAAATGGTCGACCATCCCGACGGCGGTAATCACTGAGTCGAGTGAGAAAATGGCGTCCAGTACCACAATTTGCGTCACCACGCCCCAGAACTTCGCACCTTTGCGTTGTGTGGGATTATTGCTGTCTTTCCCTTCCAGCCGTTCGTTCAGCTCCATCGTGGCTTTGAACAACAGGAAGAAACCACCAAACAGCATGATTAAGTCGCGGGCGCTAAAGATAAACGAGCGGAAGCTGAACAGCGGTTGAGTCAGGGTGACCAGCCAGGAGATTGACGCCAGCAGTAACAGGCGCATTAACATCGCCAGCAGCAGCCCGGTAACCCGTGCGCGGTCGCGCTGCTTCGGCGGTAGTTTTTCGGCGAGGATGGCAATAAAGACCAGGTTATCAATGCCGAGGACCAGTTCGATCACAATCAGCGTGATTAACCCGGCCCAGATAGACGGATCGGCAATCCATTCCATAGTAAGTACAAAACCTATTCGTTGTATGACAAATGTCACAATTCGATCATGGATAAATCGGGGCAAAAATGCAATGTTGCAGCACTATTTATCTCATATTATTTGAGGGTAATAACCTCACATTATCCCTGAATTAAAAGTGGTAATAATAAAACATTATTTAAGAAATATCGCATGTGGAGGCGCAATATTAAATATTGTCAACCTAAAGAAACTCCTAAAAACCATATTGAATGACACTTAATATAATTCTTAAAAATAGCCAATTGCCGAATTGTTACCTTGCCTGCTATTCCGTTAGCTGTAACACTTCCTCCTGCATTATTGGAGAGCCAATATTCAATTACCATAATGTCACCTTATATTCGGAAGTTAATTTCCGCAATAACCCTTTCTCATCAACGATTGTATGCAGAGAGGGTTTGAAAAATTAAGCTAAATCAGTGTATTGGTAGCTAAAAAGCCAGGGGCGGTAGCGTGTCTGGATGCCTGAAAGACCAGTCTGAATTATTCTGTCAATAGCCTGCGGATGAAATCAATTTTTTTAGGACTGATGCCAGTTAAATTTGTATTCAATTAACTGCAAGGTAAATGTGCATGGCGACATTGCTATTAATAGTGCACAGGATAATTACTCTGCCAAAGTGATAAATAAACAATGATGAAATCCAAAATGAAATTGATGCCATTATTGGTGTCAGTAACCTTGATAAGCGGTTGCACAGTACTTCCGGGCAGCAATATGTCGACGATGGGCAAAGACGTCATCAAACAGCAGGACGCTGATTTCGATCTCGACAAAATGGTGAATGTTTATCCGTTGACCCCGCGCCTGATTGACCAATTACGTCCACGACCCAACGTAGCGCGCCCCAATATGACGCTGGAAAGCGAGATCGCGAATTACCAGTATCGCGTCGGGCCGGGGGACGTTCTTAATGTCACCGTCTGGGATCACCCGGAACTCACCACGCCAGCCGGTCAGTACCGCAGCTCCAGTGACACCGGCAACTGGGTACAGCCTGACGGCACCATGTTCTACCCGTATATCGGCAAGGTTCACGTAGTCGGGAAAACGCTCGCTGAAATCCGCAGTGATATTACCGGGCGCTTAGCGACGTACATCGCTGACCCGCAGGTGGACGTTAATATCGCCGCCTTCCGCTCACAAAAGGCCTATATCTCAGGTCAGGTGAATAAATCCGGTCAACAGGCGATCACCAACGTACCACTGACTATTCTCGACGCCATCAACGCCGCAGGTGGCCTGACCGACACCGCTGACTGGCGCAACGTGGTGCTAACACACAATGGTCGTGAAGAACGCATTTCTTTGCAGGCGCTGATGCAAAACGGCGACCTCAATCAGAACCGACTGCTTTATCCCGGCGATATTCTCTACGTGCCGCGTAATGATGATCTGAAAGTATTTGTGATGGGTGAAGTGAAGAAACAGAGCACCCTGAAAATGGACTTTAGCGGCATGACCCTGACTGAAGCCCTGGGTAATGCTGAAGGCATCGACATGACCACCTCCAACGCCAGCGGCATCTTTGTCATTCGTCCGCTGAAAGGCGAGGGCGGGCGTAATGGCAAGATTGCCAATATCTACCAGCTGGATATGTCCGATGCGACGTCGCTGGTGATGGCGACAGAATTCCGCCTGCAACCTTATGACGTGGTGTATGTCACCACCGCCCCGGTTTCCCGCTGGAACCGTCTGATCAATCAGTTGCTGCCAACTATTAGCGGTGTCCGTTACATGACGGATACAGCCAGCGACATTCATAACTGGTAATCGTCATGTTTAACAACATCTTAGTTGTCTGTGTCGGCAATATTTGCCGTTCCCCGACGGCGGAACGCTTACTGCAACGTTATCACCCGGAACTGAAAGTGGAGTCCGCTGGACTCGGCGCGCTGGTCGGTAAGGGCGCTGATCCTACCGCTATCAGCGTCGCCGCAGAACATCAACTGTCTCTGGAAGGTCACTGTGCACGGCAAATCAGCCGCCGTCTGTGTCGCAACTATGACCTGATTTTGACCATGGAAAAGCGCCATATCGAACGCTTATGCGAGATGGCACCTGAGATGCGCGGCAAAGTGATGCTGTTTGGTCACTGGGATAACGAATGTGAAATCCCCGATCCGTATCGCAAAAGCCGGGAAACGTTTGCAGCGGTGTACACATTACTTGAACGGTCTGCCCGCCAGTGGGCGCAGGCATTGAACGCAGAGCAGGTATAAGAATGACAGAAAAAGTAAAACAACATGCCGCTCCGGTAACGGGCAGTGATGAAATCGATATTGGTCGCCTGATCGGCACCGTCATTGAAGCGCGCTGGTGGGTGATTGGCATCACCGCCGTATTTGCCCTCTGTGCCGTGGTTTACACCTTCTTCGCCACGCCGATTTATAGTGCCGACGCACTGGTACAAATCGAGCAAAGCAGCGGCAATTCGCTGGTGCAGGATATCGGCTCGGCATTAGCCAACAAACCGCCTGCATCGGACGCCGAGATCCAGTTGATTCGTTCGCGTCTGGTGCTTGGTAAAACGGTGGACGATCTAGACCTCGATATTGCGGTGAGCAAAAACACGTTCCCGATTTTCGGTGCGGGCTGGGATCGTTTGATGGGACGTCAGAACGAGACGGTGAAAGTGACCACCTTTAACCGCCCGAAAGAGATGGCGGACCAGGTGTTTACGCTTAATGTGCTGGACAATAAAAACTACACCCTGAGCAGTGATGGCGGCTTTAGCGCCCGTGGGCAAGCGGGCCAGATGCTGAAAAAAGAAGGCGTCACGCTGATGGTTGAAGCCATTCACGCCCGCCCGGGCAGTGAGTTTACCGTCACCAAATACTCCACGTTGGGGATGATCAACCAACTGCAAAACAGCCTGACGGTAACGGAGAACGGCAAAGACGCAGGCGTACTGAGCCTGACTTATACCGGTGAAGATCGCGAACAGATCCGCGACATTCTTAACAGCATCGCCCGTAACTATCAGGAACAAAATATTGAGCGCAAATCGGCGGAAGCGTCGAAAAGCCTCGCTTTCCTCGCGCAACAGTTACCGGAAGTACGTAGCCGCCTCGATGTTGCCGAAAACAAACTGAATGCCTTCCGTCAGGATAAAGATTCTGTTGATCTGCCGCTTGAAGCGAAAGCGGTGCTCGATTCGATGGTGAACATTGACGCGCAGTTGAACGAACTGACCTTTAAAGAGGCGGAAATCTCCAAGCTGTACACCAAAGTTCACCCGGCGTACCGCACGCTGCTGGAGAAACGTCAGGCGCTGGAAGAAGAGAAAGCCAAACTTAACGGTCGCGTAACGGCGATGCCGAAAACCCAGCAGGAGATTGTGCGCCTGACCCGCGATGTCGAGTCTGGTCAGCAGGTCTATATGCAACTGCTGAATAAAGAGCAGGAGCTGAAAATCACCGAAGCCAGCACCGTCGGCGATGTGCGCATTGTTGACCCGGCAATCACCCAGCCTGGCGTGCTAAAACCGAAGAAAGGGCTGATTATCCTCGGCGCGATTATCCTTGGCCTGATGCTCTCTATCGTGGGTGTGCTGCTGCGCTCGTTGTTTAATCGCGGCATCGAAAGCCCGCAAGTGCTGGAAGAACACGGAATCAGCGTCTATGCCAGCATCCCGCTGTCGGAGTGGCAGAAAGCGCGCGATAGCGTCAAAACCATCAAAGGGGTTAAACGCTATAAACAGAGCCAGCTACTGGCAGTGGGGAATCCAACCGATCTGGCGATTGAAGCCATCCGTAGTCTGCGTACCAGTCTGCACTTCGCGATGATGCAGGCGCAGAACAATGTGTTGATGATGACCGGGGTTAGCCCGTCAATTGGTAAAACCTTTGTCTGCGCCAACCTGGCGGCGGTGATCAGCCAGACCAATAAACGGGTGTTGTTGATCGACTGTGATATGCGCAAAGGCTACACCCACGAGCTGTTGGGCACCAATAACGTCAATGGTCTGTCGGAAATTCTGATTGGTCAGGGCGATATTACTACCGCTGCTAAACCGACCTCTATTGCCAAATTTGACCTGATCCCGCGCGGTCAGGTGCCGCCAAATCCTTCTGAGCTGTTGATGAGCGAACGCTTTGCCGAACTGGTGAACTGGGCGAGTAAAAACTATGACCTGGTGTTGATTGATACGCCGCCGATTCTGGCAGTGACCGATGCCGCAATTGTTGGTCGTCATGTCGGAACCACGTTAATGGTGGCGCGTTATGCGGTCAACACATTGAAAGAAGTGGAAACCAGTCTGAGCCGCTTTGAGCAAAACGGTATTCCGGTGAAAGGGGTGATTCTGAACTCCATCTTCCGCCGCGCCAGCGCGTATCAGGATTATGGCTATTACGAATACGAATATAAGTCGGATGCGAAATAACGACATCCGCTGTCGGATGCGATGCTGACGCATCTTATCCGACCTACCTTCACGCCGCATCCGGCAAGCAAACCAGCTCCGTAGGCCGGATAAGGCGCTCACGCCGCATCCGGCAACAGAACCCGTAAACAAGCTTATAAACCGGCAGAACATCTCGACACTCCGGGAGAACAACCTATGAAAGACAATCCGCTGATTTCAATCTATATGCCGACCTGGAACCGCCAACAACTGGCGATTCGGGCGATAAAATCGGTCCTGCGCCAGGACTACAGCAACTGGGAGATGATCATCGTGGATGATTGCTCCACCTCCTGGGAACAACTGCAACAGTACGTCACTGCCCTCAACGATCCGCGTATTACCTACATTCACAACGACATTAACAGCGGGGCGTGCGCGGTACGTAACCAGGCGATTATGCTGGCGCAAGGGGAATACATTACCGGGATCGATGACGATGATGAATGGACGCCCAACCGCCTGAGCGTCTTCCTCGCCCATAAACAGCAACTGGTCACTCACGCCTTTTTGTACGCTAACGACTACGTATGCCAGGGAGAAGTTTATTCCCAACCAGCAAGCTTACCACTGTATCCCAAATCGCCGTACTCACGCCGCCTGTTCTATAAACGCAATATCATTGGCAATCAGGTTTTTACCTGGGCGTGGCGTTTCAAAGAGTGCTTGTTCGATACCGAACTGAAAGCAGCACAGGATTACGACATCTTCCTGCGGATGGTGGTGGAGTATGGCGAACCGTGGAAAGTGGAAGAGGCGACGCAGATCCTGCATATCAATCACGGTGAAATGCAGATCACCTCGTCACCGAAAAAATTCTCCGGGTACTTCCACTTTTACCGCAAGCACAAAGATAAATTTGACCGTGCAAGCAAAAAATATCAGCTGTTTACCCTCTACCAGATCCGCAATAAACGTATGACCTGGCGCACTTTGCTGACGCTGCTGTCGGTGCGTAACGGCAAACGTCTGGCTGATGGTATTCGGGGGCGCTAAAGATGCTGGAAGATCTGCGCGCCAACAGCTGGAGTTTACGCCCGTGCTGCATGGTTCTTGCCTATCGCGTTGCTCATTTTTGTTCGGTGTGGCGCAAAAAGAACGTCCTCAACAATCTGTGGGCGGCCCCGCTGCTGGTGCTGTATCGCATTATCACCGAATGCTTTTTCGGTTATGAAATCCAGGCCGCCGCGACCATTGGCCGCCGCTTTACTATCCATCACGGTTACGCCGTAGTGATCAATAAAAACGTGGTGGCGGGGGATGATTTCACCATTCGCCACGGCGTCACTATCGGCAATCGTGGTGCCGATAACATGGCATGTCCACACATTGGCAACGGCGTCGAACTCGGTGCCAACGTCATTATTCTTGGTGATATCACGCTTGGTAACAACGTCACCGTGGGTGCGGGCAGCGTGGTGCTCGACTCTGTCCCGGACAACGCGCTGGTGGTGGGAGAAAAAGCGCGAGTGAAGGTAATTAAATGAATATTTTGCAATTTAATGTGCGACTGGCGGAAGGCGGGGCAGCAGGTGTGGCGTTAGATCTCCACCAGCGTGCGCTGCAACAGGGGCTGGCGTCACATTTTGTCTACGGTTACGGCAAAGGCGGCAAAGAGAGCGTCAGCCATCAAAACTATCCGCAGGTCATCAAACATACGCCGCGGATGACCGCGATGGCGAACATTGCCCTGTTTCGTCTGTTTAATCGCGATCTGTTCGGCAATTTCAATGAGTTATATCGCACCATTACTCGCACACCGGGTCCGGTGGTCCTGCATTTTCATGTGCTGCACAGCTACTGGTTGAATCTTAACAGCGTGGTGCGCTTTTGCGAAAAGGTGAAAAACCATAAACCGGACGCCACTCTGGTCTGGACGCTGCACGATCACTGGAGCGTTACCGGACGCTGCGCCTTTACCGACGGTTGCGAAGGCTGGAAAACGGGCTGCCAGAAATGCCCGACCTTAAATAACTATCCGCCGGTGAAGATTGATCGGGCGCACCAGCTGGTGGCGGGCAAACGCCAGTTATTCCGCGAGATGCTGGCACTGGGCTGTCAGTTTATTTCCCCCAGCCAGCATGTGGCTGACGCTTTCAATAGTCTGTACGGTCCAGGGCGTTGCCGGATTATCAATAATGGTATTGATGTGGCAACAGAAGCGATTCTGGCGGACTTGCCTCCGGTACGCGAAACCCAGGGCAAGCCGAAAATCGCGGTGGTGGCGCATGACCTGCGTTACGACGGCAAGACTAACCAGCAACTGGTGCGTGAGATGATGGCGCTGGGCGATAAAATCGAACTGCATACCTTTGGTAAGTTCTCGCCGTTCACCGCTGGCAACGTGGTTAATCACGGCTTTGAAACTGACAAGCGCAAGTTGATGAGCGCGCTCAATCAGATGGATGCGCTGGTGTTCAGTTCTCGCGTCGATAACTACCCGCTGATTTTGTGTGAGGCGCTATCGATTGGCGTGCCGGTGATTGCCACCCATAGCGACGCGGCGCGGGAAGTGCTGCAAAAATCCGGCGGTAAAACCGTCAGCGAAGAAGACGTGCTGCAACTGGTGCAGTTAAGCAAACCGGAAATCGCGCAGGCGATATTTGGTACCACGCTGGCTGAGTTCAGCCAACGCAGCCGCGCCGCCTACAGTGGACAACAGATGCTGGAGGAGTATGTCAACTTCTATCAGAATCTGTAGCTACCTGCTGCTGCCGCTGATCTACCTGCTGGTTAACGTCAAAATCGCCCAGCTTGGCGAAAGTTTCCCCATCACCATCGTCACTTTTTTACCTGTCTTATTACTGCTGTTTTTAGAACGCATCAGCGTTAAAAAATTGATTATTGCCTTAGGGATTGGTGCGGGACTCACGGCGTTTAACTACCTGTTTGGTCAGTCGTTGGATGCCAGTAAATACGTCACTTCAACCATGCTGTTTGTCTATATTGTGATCATTATTGGCATGGTGTGGAGTATTCGCTTTAAAACGATTTCGCCACACAACCATCGCAAGATATTACGTTTCTTTTATCTGGTGGTCGGGCTGGTGGTGGCGCTGGCGGCGGTGGAGATGGCGCAAATTATCCTCACCGGTGGCAGCAGTATTATGGAGTCGATTTCGAAATATCTGATTTACAGCAACAGCTATGTGCTGAATTTCATTAAATTCGGCGGCAAGCGCACGACAGCACTTTATTTCGAACCGGCATTTTTCGCTCTGGCATTAATCTCAATTTGGCTCAGCATCAAACAGTTTGGTATCAAAACGCCTAAAACAGATGCTATGATTCTCGCAGGGATAATATTATCCGGATCGTTTTCAGGGGTTATGACCTTTATCCTGTTTTATTTGCTGGAGTGGGCATTTCAATATCTGAATAAAGAGGCGATTAAGAAAAAGTTACCGTTAGCATTGATTTCTCTGGCTGTATTCCTGGTTGGTGTGGTAATCGCATTTCCTTATATTTCCACCCGTCTGGGCGATTTAGGTACGGAAGGATCGTCATCGTATTATCGTATTGTCGGTCCGCTGGTGATGGTCGGTTATTCTTTGACCCATATTGACGGTGTAGTCAGATTTGGCTCACTTTATGAATATGTCGCATCATTCGGAATATTTAACGGTGCGGATGTCGGAAAAACCATAGACAATGGTTTGTATCTGCTGATTATTTATTTTTCCTGGTTCGCGGTGTTTTTATCGCTGTGGTACATGGGGAAAGTGATAAAAATGATGATCAACGCTTTTGGTGATAACCGCAATTTTCGCGTGCAATTATATCTTTTTACTCCGGTATCGCTGTTTTTTACCGGTTCGATATTTAGCCCGGAATATGCATTTTTAATCGTCTGTCCGTTTATTTTGCGAAAAGCGTTAAATATTACGAGGTAATAATAAGAACATGTTGCTTAGCATAATCACTGTCGCGTTTCGTAACCTCGAAGGGATAGTCAAAACACATGCCTCGCTGGCGCATCTGGCGCAGGCGGACGATATCAGCTTCGAATGGATTGTTGTCGATGGCGGCTCCAATGACGGCACCCGTGAGTATCTGGAAAATCTCAATGGTATCTATAACCTACGCTTTGTCAGCGAGCCAGATAACGGTATCTACGACGCCATGAACAAAGGCATTGCGATGGCACAAGGCAAGTTCGCGTTGTTTCTCAACTCGGGCGATATTTTTCATCAGGATGCCGCAAATTTTGTCCGTAAGTTAAAAATGCAAAAAGATAACGTGATGATCACCGGCGATGCGCTGCTGGATTTTGGCGACGGGCATAAAATTAAACGTAGCGCCAAACCTGGCTGGTATATTTACCACAGTCTGCCCGCCAGTCATCAGGCGATATTTTTCCCGGTGTCCGGCTTGAAAAAATGGCGTTATGACCTGGAATATAAAGTTTCTTCCGATTACGCGCTGGCGGCTAAAATGTATAAAGCCGGTTATGCATTTAAAAAACTCAATGGCCTGGTGTCTGAATTTTCAATGGGTGGGGTATCAACCACCAATAATATGGAATTGTGTGCTGACGCCAAAAAAGTCCAACGGCAGATATTACATGTGCCTGGCTTCTGGGCAGAATTATCCTGGCATTTACGCCAACGTACTACCTCAAAGACGAAAGCCTTATATAACAAAAGCTGAATATAAGGGAAAACGATGCAAGATTTAAGCGGTTTCTCGGTGCCGAAAGGGTTCCGGGGCGGCAACGCTATTAAAGTGCAATTATGGTGGGCAGTACAGGCAACAATATTTGCCTGGTCGCCACAAGTATTGTATCGCTGGCGGGCATTTTTATTACGTTTATTCGGCGCAAAAATAGGAAAAAACGTAGTTATTCGTCCGTCAGTAAAAATTACCTATCCGTGGAAATTAACCTTAGGTGATTACGCGTGGGTCGGCGATGACGTCAATTTATATACCCTCGGTGAAATAACCATTGGCGCACATTCGGTGATATCGCAAAAAAGTTATTTATGCACCGGGAGCCACGACCATGCAAGTCAACATTTCACCATTAACGCCACGCCTATTGTGATTGGCGAGAAATGCTGGCTGGCAACCGATGTCTTTGTTGCCCCAGGCGTCACGATCGGTAACGGCACCGTCGTGGGTGCGCGAAGCAGTGTTTTTAAATCGCTTCCGGCAAATGTGGTTTGCCGGGGGAATCCAGCAGTGGTGATACGCGAACGCGTTGAAACTGAATAAATTCAAAAAATACAGAGGAATAAGACATGTCAAAAGTCGCTCTCATCACCGGTGTAACCGGACAAGACGGTTCTTACCTGGCAGAGTTTCTGCTGGAAAAAGGTTACGAGGTGCATGGTATTAAGCGTCGCGCATCGTCATTCAACACCGAGCGCGTGGATCACATTTATCAGGATCCGCACACCTGCAACCCGAAATTCCATCTGCATTATGGCGACCTGAGTGATACCTCCAACCTGACGCGCATTTTGCGTGAAGTACAGCCGGATGAAGTGTACAACCTGGGGGCAATGAGCCACGTTGCGGTTTCTTTTGAGTCACCGGAATATACCGCTGACGTCGACGCGATGGGTACGCTGCGCCTGCTCGAGGCGATCCGCTTCCTCGGTCTGGAAAAGAAAACCCGTTTCTATCAGGCTTCCACCTCTGAACTGTATGGTCTGGTGCAGGAAATTCCGCAGAAAGAAACCACGCCGTTCTACCCGCGATCTCCGTATGCGGTCGCCAAACTGTACGCCTACTGGATCACCGTTAACTACCGCGAATCCTACGGCATGTACGCCTGCAACGGTATTCTCTTCAACCATGAATCCCCGCGCCGTGGCGAAACCTTCGTTACCCGCAAAATAACCCGCGCAATCGCCAACATCGCCCAGGGGCTGGAGTCGTGCCTGTACCTCGGCAATATGGATTCCCTGCGTGACTGGGGCCATGCCAAAGACTACGTAAAAATGCAGTGGATGATGCTGCAACAGGAACAGCCAGAAGATTTCGTTATTGCTACCGGCGTTCAGTACTCCGTGCGTCAGTTCGTAGAAATGGCGGCAGCACAGCTGGGCATCAAACTGCGCTTTGAAGGCACGGGCGTTGAAGAGAAGGGCATTGTGGTTTCCGTCACCGGGCATGACGCGCCGGGCGTTAAACCGGGGGATGTGATTATCGCCGTTGACCCGCGTTACTTCCGTCCGGCTGAAGTTGAAACGCTGCTCGGCGACCCGACTAAAGCGCACGAAAAACTGGGCTGGAAACCGGAAATCACCCTCAGAGAGATGGTGTCTGAAATGGTGGCTAATGACCTCGAGGCGGCGAAAAAACACTCTCTGCTGAAATCTCACGGCTACGACGTGGCGATCGCGCTGGAGTCATAAGCATGAGTAAACAACGAATTTTTATCGCTGGCCATCGCGGGATGGTCGGTTCCGCCATCAAGCGACAGCTCGAACAGCGCGGTGATGTGGAACTGGTATTACGCACCCGCGACGAGCTGAACCTGCTGGACAGCCGCGCCGTGCATGATTTCTTTGCCAGCGAACGTATTGACCAGGTCTATCTGGCGGCGGCGAAAGTGGGCGGCATTGTTGCCAACAACACCTATCCGGCGGATTTCATCTACCAGAACATGATGATTGAGAGCAACATCATTCACGCCGCGCATCAGAACGACGTGAACAAACTGCTGTTTCTCGGATCGTCCTGCATCTACCCGAAACTGGCAAAACAGCCGATGGCAGAAAGCGAGTTGTTGCAGGGCACGCTGGAGCCGACTAACGAGCCTTATGCTATTGCCAAAATCGCCGGGATCAAATTGTGCGAATCTTACAATCGCCAGTACGGACGAGATTACCGTTCAGTCATGCCGACCAACCTGTACGGGCCACACGACAACTTCCACCCGAGTAATTCGCATGTGATCCCTGCATTGCTGCGTCGCTTCCACGAGGCGACGACACAGAATGCGCCGGACGTGGTGGTGTGGGGCAGCGGTACACCGATGCGTGAATTCCTGCACGTCGATGATATGGCGGCGGCAAGCATTCATGTGATGGAGCTGGCGCACGAAGTCTGGCTGGAGAACACCCAGCCGATGCTGTCGCACATTAACGTCGGCACGGGCGTTGACTGCACTATCCGCGAGCTGGCGCAAACCATCGCCAAAGTGGTGGGTTACAAAGGTCGGGTGGTTTTTGATGCCAGTAAACCGGATGGTACGCCGCGCAAACTGCTGGATGTGACGCGCCTGCATCAGCTTGGCTGGTATCACGAAATCTCACTGGAAGCGGGGCTTGCCAGCACTTACCAGTGGTTCCTTGAGAATCAAGACCGCTTTCGGGGGTAATGATGTTTTTACGTCAGGAAGACTTTGCCACGGTAGTGCGCTCCACTCCGCTTGTCTCTCTCGACTTTATTGTCGAGAACAGTCGCGGCGAGTTTCTGCTTGGCAAAAGAACCAACCGCCCGGCGCAGGGTTACTGGTTTGTGCCGGGAGGGCGCGTGCAGAAAGACGAAACGCTGGAAGCCGCATTCGAGCGGCTGACGATGGCGGAACTGGGGCTGCGTCTGCCGATAACAGCAGGCCAGTTTTACGGTGTCTGGCAGCACTTTTATGACGATAACTTCTCCGGCACGGATTTCACCACTCACTATGTGGTGCTCGGTTTTCGCTTCAGAGTCGCTGAAGAAGATCTGATACTGCCGGATGAGCAGCATGACGATTACCGCTGGCTGACGCCGGACGCGCTGCTCGCCAGTAACGATGTTCACGCTAACAGCCGCGCCTATTTTCTCGCTGAGAAGCGTGCCGGAGTACCCGGATTATGAAAATACTGGTCTACGGCATTAACTACTCGCCGGAGTTAACCGGTATCGGCAAATACACCGGCGAGATGGTGGAATGGCTGGCGGCACAAGGTCATGAGGTGCGGGTTATTACCGCACCGCCTTACTACCCGCAGTGGCAGGTGGGCGAGAACTATTCCGCCTGGCGCTACAAACGAGAAGAGGGGGCCGCCACGGTGTGGCGCTGCCCGCTGTACGTGCCAAAACAGCCGAGCACCCTGAAACGCTTGTTGCATCTCGGCAGTTTTGCCGTCAGCAGTTTCTTTCCACTGATGGCGCAACGTCGCTGGAAGCCGGATCGCATTATCGGCGTAGTGCCAACGCTGTTTTGCACGCCGGGAATGCGCCTGCTGGCGAAGCTCTCTGGTGCGCGTACCGTGCTGCATATTCAGGATTACGAAGTGGACGCCATGCTGGGGCTGGGCCTTGCCGGAAAAGGCAAAGGCGGCAAAGTGGCACAGCTGGCAACGGCGTTCGAACGTAGCGGACTGCATAACGTCGATAACGTCTCCACGATTTCGCGTTCAATGATGAATAAAGCCATCGAAAAAGGCGTGGCGGCGGAAAACGTCATCTTCTTCCCCAACTGGTCGGAAATTGCCCGTTTTCAGCATGTTGCAGATGCCGATGTTGACGCCCTTCGTAACCAGCTTGACCTGCCGGATAACAAAAAAATCATTCTTTACTCCGGCAATATTGGTGAAAAGCAGGGGCTGGAAAACGTTATTGAAGCTGCCGATCGTCTGCGCGATGAACCGCTGATTTTTGCCATTGTCGGGCAGGGCGGCGGCAAAGCGCGGCTGGAAAAAATGGCGCAGCAGCGTGGACTGCGCAACATGCAATTTTTCCCGCTGCAATCGTATGACGCTTTACCCGCACTGCTGAAGATGGGCGATTGCCATCTGGTGGTGCAAAAACGCGGCGCGGCAGATGCCGTATTGCCGTCGAAACTGACCAATATTCTGGCGGTAGGCGGTAACGCGGTGATTACCGCAGAGGCCCACACAGAACTGGGGCAGCTTTGCGAAACCTTTCCGGGCATTGCGGTTTGCGTAGAACCGGAATCGGTCGAGGCGCTGGTGGCGGGGATCCGTCAGGCGCTCCTGCTGCCCAAACACAACACGGTGGCACGTGAATATGCCGAACGCACACTCGATAAAGAGAACGTGTTACGTCAATTTATAAATGATATTCGGGGATAATTATGGCGCAGTCGAAACTCTATCCAGTTGTGATGGCAGGTGGCTCCGGTAGCCGCTTATGGCCGCTTTCCCGCGTACTTTACCCCAAGCAGTTTTTATGCCTGAAAGGCGATCTCACCATGCTGCAAACCACCATCTGCCGCCTGAACGGCGTGGAGTGCGAAAGCCCGGTGGTGATTTGCAATGAGCAGCACCGCTTTATTGTCGCGGAACAGCTGCGTCAACTGAACAAACTCACCGAGAACATTATTCTCGAACCGGCAGGGCGTAACACTGCACCTGCCATTGCACTGGCGGCGCTGGCGGCAAAACGTCATAGCCCGGAGAGCGACCCGTTAATGCTGGTATTGGCGGCGGATCATGTGATTGCCGATGAAGACGCGTTCCGTGCCGCCGTGCGTAATGCCATGCCATATGCCGAAGCGGGCAAGCTGGTGACCTTCGGCATTGTGCCGGATCTACCAGAAACCGGTTATGGCTATATTCGTCGCGGTGAAGTGTCTGCGGGTGAGCAGGATACGGTGGCCTTTGAAGTGGCGCAGTTTGTCGAAAAACCGAATCTGGAAACCGCCCAGGCCTATGTGGCAAGCGGCGAATATTACTGGAACAGCGGTATGTTCCTGTTCCGCGCCGGACGCTATCTCGAAGAACTGAAAAAATATCGCCCGGATATTCTCGATGCCTGTGAAAAAGCGATGAGCGCCATTGATCCGGATCTCGATTTTATTCGTGTGGATGAAGAAGCGTTTCTCGCCTGCCCGGAAGAGTCGGTGGATTACGCGGTCATGGAACGTACGGCAGATGCCGTTGTGGTGCCGATGGATGCGGGCTGGAGTGATGTCGGTTCCTGGTCTTCATTATGGGAGATCAGCGCCCACACCGCCGAGGGCAACGTTTGCCACGGCGATGTGATTAATCACAAAACTGAAAACAGCTATGTGTACGCCGAATCTGGCCTGGTCACCACCGTCGGGGTGAAAGATCTGGTAGTGGTGCAGACCAAAGATGCGGTGCTGATTGCCGACCGTAACGCGGTGCAGGATGTGAAAAAAGTGGTCGAGCAGATCAAAGCCGATGGTCGCCATGAGCATCGGGTACATCGCGAGGTCTATCGCCCGTGGGGCAAATATGACTCTATTGACGCGGGCGACCGCTATCAGGTGAAACGCATCACCGTGAAACCGGGCGAAGGCTTGTCAGTACAGATGCATCATCACCGCGCGGAACACTGGGTAGTGGTCGCGGGAACGGCAAAAGTCACCATTGACGGTGATATCAAACTGCTTGGTGAAAACGAGTCCATTTATATTCCGCTGGGGGCGACGCATTGCCTGGAAAACCCGGGGAAAATTCCGCTCGATTTAATTGAAGTGCGCTCCGGCTCTTATCTCGAAGAGGATGATGTGGTGCGCTTCGCGGATCGCTACGGACGGGTGTAAACGTCGCATCAGGCGCTGTTTGTCGGATGCGGCGTGAACGCCTTATCCGACCTACGGTTCGGTTTTGTAGGCCTGATAAGACGCGGCAGCGTCGCATCAGGCAATGAATGCGAAACCGAGATGTAAATAACGACAAAAACAAAATTGGCCGTTTCGGTCAGGGCCAACTATTGCCTGAAAAAGGGTAACGACATGAAAAAATTAACCTGCTTTAAAGCCTATGATATTCGCGGGAAATTAGGCGAAGAACTGAATGAAGATATCGCCTGGCGCATTGGTCGCGCCTATGGCGAATTTCTCAAACCGAAAAGCATTGTGTTAGGCGGTGATGTCCGTCTCACCAGCGAAACCTTAAAACTGGCGCTGGCAAAAGGTTTACAGGATGCGGGCGTTGACGTGCTGGATATCGGTATGTCCGGCACCGAAGAGATCTATTTCGCCACGTTCCATCTCGGCGTGGATGGCGGCATTGAAGTTACCGCCAGCCATAATCCGATGGATTATAACGGCATGAAGCTGGTGCGCGAGGGGGCTCGCCCGATCAGCGGCGATACCGGACTGCGCGATGTCCAGCGTCTGGCTGAAGCCAACGACTTTCCTCCCGTCGATGAAACCAAACGCGGTCGCTATCAGCAAATCAACCTTCGTGACGCTTACGTTGATCACCTGTTCGGTTATATCAATGTCAAAAACCTCACGCCGCTCAAGCTGGTGATTAACTCCGGGAATGGCGCAGCGGGTCCGGTGGTGGACGCCATTGAAGCCCGCTTTAAAGCCCTCGGCGCGCCCGTGGAATTAATCAAAGTACACAACACACCGGACGGCAATTTCCCCAACGGTATTCCTAACCCGCTGCTGCCGGAATGTCGCGACGACACCCGCAATGCGGTCATCAAACACGGCGCGGATATGGGCATTGCTTTTGATGGCGATTTTGACCGCTGCTTCCTGTTTGACGAAAAAGGGCAGTTTATTGAGGGCTACTACATTGTCGGCCTGCTGGCAGAAGCGTTCCTCGAAAAAAATCCTGGCGCGAAGATCATCCACGATCCGCGTCTCTCCTGGAACACCGTTGATGTGGTGACTGCCGCAGGTGGTACGCCGGTAATGTCGAAAACCGGACACGCCTTTATTAAAGAACGTATGCGCAAGGAAGACGCCATCTACGGTGGCGAAATGAGCGCCCACCACTATTTCCGTGATTTCGCTTACTGCGACAGCGGCATGATCCCGTGGCTGCTGGTCGCCGAACTGGTGTGCCTGAAAGAGAAAACGCTGGGCGAACTGGTACGCGACCGGATGGCGGCGTTTCCGGCAAGCGGTGAGATTAACAGCAAACTGGCGCAACCCGTTGAGGCGATTAACCGCGTCGAACAGCATTTTAGCCGCGAGGCGCTGGCGGTGGATCGCACCGATGGCATCAGCATGACCTTTGCCGACTGGCGCTTTAACCTGCGCTCCTCCAACACCGAACCGGTGGTGCGGTTGAATGTGGAATCGCGCGGTGATGTGCCGCTGATGGAAGCGCGAACGCGAACTCTGCTGACGTTGCTGAATGAGTAATGTCGGATCTTCCCTTACCCCATTGCGGGTAAGGGGCTAATAACAGGAACAACGATGACAAATCTAAAAAAGCGCGAGCGAGCGAAAACCAATGCATCGTTAATCTCTATGGTGCAACGCTTTTCAGATATCACCATCATGTTTGCCGGACTATGGCTGGTTTGCGAAGTGAGCGGACTGTCATTCTTCTACATGCACCTGTTGGTGGCGCTGATTACGCTGGTGGTGTTCCAGATGCTGGGCGGCATCACCGATTTTTATCGCTCATGGCGCGGTGTTCGGGCAGCGACAGAATTTGCTCTGTTGCTACAAAACTGGACGTTAAGCGTGATTTTCAGCGCCGGACTGGTGGCGTTCAACAATGATTTCGACACGCAACTGAAAATCTGGCTGGCGTGGTATGGGCTGACCAGTATCGGACTGGTGGTTTGCCGTTCATGTATTCGCATTGGGGCGGGCTGGCTGCGTAATCATGGCTATAACAAGCGCATGGTCGCGGTGGCGGGGGATTTAGCCGCCGGACAAATGCTGATGGAGAGCTTCCGTAATCAGCCGTGGTTAGGGTTTGAAGTGGTGGGCGTTTACCACGACCCGAAACTGGGCGGCGTTTCTAACGACTGGGCGGGCAATCTGCAACAGCTGGTCGAGGATGCGAAAGCGGGCAAGATTCATAACGTCTATATCGCGATGCAAATGTGCGACGGCGCGCGAGTGAAAAAACTGGTCCATCAACTGGCGGATACCACCTGTTCGGTGCTGCTGATCCCCGATGTCTTTACCTTCAACATTCTCCATTCACGTCTTGAAGAGATGAACGGCGTTCCGGTGGTGCCGCTTTACGACACGCCGCTTTCCGGGGTTAACCGCCTGCTAAAACGTGCGGAAGACATTGTGCTGGCGACGCTTATCCTGCTGCTGATCTCCCCGGTGCTGTGCTGCATTGCGCTGGCGGTGAAACTCAGTTCACCTGGGCCGGTTATTTTCCGCCAGACTCGCTATGGCATGGATGGCAAGCCGATCAAAGTGTGGAAGTTCCGTTCCATGAAAGTGATGGAGAACGACAAAGTGGTGACCCAGGCGACGCAGAACGATCCGCGCGTCACCAAAGTGGGGAACTTTCTGCGCCGCACCTCGCTGGATGAATTGCCGCAGTTTATCAATGTGCTGACCGGGGGGATGTCGATTGTCGGTCCACGTCCGCACGCGGTGGCGCATAACGAACAGTATCGACAGCTCATTGAAGGCTACATGCTGCGTCATAAGGTGAAACCGGGCATTACCGGCTGGGCGCAGATTAACGGCTGGCGCGGCGAAACCGACACGCTGGAGAAAATGGAAAAACGCGTCGAGTTCGACCTTGAGTACATCCGCGAATGGAGCGTCTGGTTCGATATCAAAATCGTTTTCCTGACGGTATTCAAAGGCTTCGTTAACAAAGCGGCATATTGATATGAGCTTACGTGAAAAAACCATCAGCGGCGCGAAGTGGTCGGCGATTGCCACGGTGATCATCATCGGCCTCGGGCTGGTGCAGATGACCGTGCTGGCGCGGATTATCGACAACCACCAGTTCGGTTTGCTTACCGTGTCGCTGGTGATCATCGCGCTGGCAGATACGCTTTCTGACTTTGGTATCGCTAACTCGATTATTCAGCGAAAAGAAATCAGTCACCTTGAACTCACCACGTTGTACTGGCTGAACGTCGGGCTGGGGATCGTGGTGTGCGTGGCGGTGTTTTTGTTGAGTGATCTCATCGGCGACGTGCTGAATAACCCGGACCTGGCACCGTTGATTAAAACATTGTCGCTGGCGTTTGTGGTGATCCCCCACGGGCAACAGTTCCGCGCGTTGATGCAGAAGGAGCTGGAGTTCAACAAAATCGGCATGATCGAAACCAGCGCGGTACTGGCGGGCTTCACTTTTACGGTGGTTAGCGCCCATTTCTGGCCGCTGGCGATGACCGCGATCCTCGGTTATCTGGTCAATAGTGCGGTGAGAACGCTGCTGTTTGGCTACTTTGGCCGCAAAATTTATCGCCCCGGTCTGCATTTCTCGCTGGCGTCGGTGGCACCGAACTTACGCTTTGGTGCCTGGCTGACGGCGGACAGCATCATCAACTATCTCAACACCAACCTTTCGACGCTGGTGCTGGCGCGTATTCTCGGCGCGGGCGTGGCCGGGGGATACAACCTGGCGTACAACGTGGCCGTTGTGCCGCCGATGAAGCTGAACCCGATCATCACCCGCGTGTTGTTTCCGGCATTCGCCAAAATTCAGGACGATACCGAAAAGCTGCGCGTCAACTTCTACAAGCTGCTGTCGGTGGTGGGGATTATCAACTTTCCGGCGCTGCTGGGGCTGATGGTGGTGTCAAATAACTTTGTACCGCTGGTCTTTGGTGAGAAGTGGAACAGCATTATTCCGGTGCTGCAATTGCTGTGTGTGGTGGGTCTGCTGCGTTCGGTGGGTAACCCGATTGGTTCGCTACTGATGGCGAAAGCGCGGGTCGACATCAGCTTTAAATTCAACGTATTCAAAACATTTCTGTTTATTCCGGCGATTGTTATTGGTGGGCAGATGGCGGGCGCAATCGGCGTCACGCTCGGTTTCCTGCTGGTGCAGATTATCAACACCATTCTGAGTTACTTCGTGATGATTAAACCGGTTCTTGGTTCCAGTTATCGCCAGTACATCCTGAGTTTGTGGCTGCCGTTTTATCTCTCGCTGCCGACGCTGGTGGTCAGTTATGTGCTGGGCATTGTGCTGAAAGGGCAACTGGCGCTGGGGATGCTGCTGGCGGTGCAAATAGCCGCGGGCGTGCTGGCGTTTGTGGTGATGATTGTGCTGTCGCGCCATCCGCTGGTGGTGGAAGTGAAGCGTCAGTTTTGTCGCAGCGAAAAAATGAAAATGCTTTTACGGGCGGGGTGAGTTGTTGTTTTCGGTTCCGACAACGGTTGCCGGGTGCAGCGTAAAACGCCTTATCCATCCTACGGTTCTGTGCTCGGGACCTGTAGGCCTGATAAGACGCGTCAGCGTCGCATCAGGCACTGAATGCCGGATGCGGCGTGAACGCCTTATCCGGCCTACGGTTCAGGGCTTGGATCTTGTAGGCCCGATAAGACGCGCCAGCGTCGCATCAGGCACTGAATGCCGGATGCGGCGTAAAACGCCTTATCCGGCCTACGGTTCTGTGCTCGGGTCTTGTAGGCCTGATAAGACGCGCCAGCGTCGCATCAGGCACTGAATGCCGGATGCGGCGTGAACGCCTTATCCATCCTACGGTTCTGTGCTCGGGACCTGTAGGCCTGATAAGACGCGTCAGCGTCGCATCAGGCACTGAATGCCGGATGCGGCGTGAACGCCTTATCCGGCCTACGGTTCTGTGCTCGGGTCTTGTAGGCCTGATAAGACGCGGCCAGCGTCGCATCAGGCAAAAAACGGCAACGAACAAAACAAACACAGCCTCACCTGGCATCAAATTTATGAGGAAAAAATGAAATTACTTATTCTGGGCAACCACACTTGCGGCAATCGTGGCGACAGCGCCATCTTGCGCGGCTTACTTGATGCCATCAACATCCTCAATCCACAAGCCGAAGTGGACGTGATGAGCCGCTATCCGGTCAGTTCTTCCTGGCTGCTCAACCGCCCGGTAATGGGCGATCCGCTGTTCCTGCAAATGAAACAACACAACAGCGCGGCGGGCGTTGTCGGGCGCGTTAAAAAAGTCCTCCGTCGCCGCTATCAACACCAGGTATTGCTCTCGCGCGTCACCGACACTGGCAAGCTGCGCAATATTGCCATCGCCCAGGGATTCACCGACTTCGTGCGCCTGCTGTCAGGTTACGATGCCATTATCCAGGTCGGCGGATCGTTTTTTGTCGATCTCTATGGCGTGCCGCAGTTTGAACATGCGCTTTGCACATTTATGGCGAAAAAGCCGCTGTTTATGATTGGTCACAGCGTCGGTCCCTTCCAGGATGAGCAATTTAACCAACTGGCGAACTACGTTTTTGGTCACTGCGACGCGCTGATCCTGCGCGAATCGGTCAGCCTCGATCTAATGAAACGCAGCAATATCACTACCGCAAAAGTGGAACATGGCGTTGATACCGCGTGGCTGGTCGATCACCACACCGAAGATTTCACCGCCAGCTATGCCGTCCAACACTGGCTGGACGTTGCCGCACAACAGAAAACGGTGGCAATTACCCTGCGCGAACTGGCACCGTTCGACAAACGTCTCGGCACCACTCAACAAGCGTATGAAAAAGCCTTTGCCGGGGTGGTCAATCGCATTCTCGATGAAGGGTATCAGGTGATTGCGCTCTCCACCTGTACGGGCATCGACAGCTATAACAAAGACGACCGCATGGTGGCGCTCAACCTGCGCCAGCATATCAGCGATCCTGCCCGTTATCACGTAGTGATGGATGAACTCAACGATCTGGAAATGGGCAAAATTCTCGGTGCCTGTGAACTCACCGTCGGTACGCGCCTGCACTCTGCCATTATCTCAATGAATTTTGCCACTCCGGCAATTGCCATCAACTACGAACATAAATCCGCCGGGATTATGCAGCAGCTGGGACTACCGGAGATGGCAATTGATATCCGTCATTTATTAGACGGCAGCCTGCAAGCGATGGTTGCGGATACCTTAGGCCAGCTTCCGGTGCTGAATGCTCGACTTAACGAAGCCGTCAGTCGCGAACGTCAGACGGGAATGCAGATGGTGCAATCTGTGCTTGAACGCATCGGGGAGGTGAAATGAAGGTCGGCTTCTTTTTACTGAAATTTCCGCTGTCTTCGGAAACCTTCGTCCTCAATCAAATTACCGCGTTTATTGATATGGGCTTTGAGGTGGAGATTGTCGCGCTGCAAAAAGGCGACACCCAGAACACCCACGCGGCATGGACGAAATACAACCTTGCCGCAAGAACCCGTTGGTTACAGGACGAACCTACGGGCAAAGTGGCGAAGCTACGCCACCGTGCCAGCCAGACGTTACGAGGCATTCATCGTAAAAATACCTGGCAGGCGCTCAACCTCAAACGCTATGGCGCAGAGTCGCGGAATCTGATTTTGTCTGCCATTTGCGGCCAGGTCGCAACACCGTTTCGCGCCGATGTGTTCATCGCTCATTTTGGTCCAGCGGGGGTAACCGCAGCAAAACTCCGCGAACTGGGTGTCATTCGCGGCAAAATTGCTACTATCTTCCACGGCATTGATATCTCAAGTCGGGAAGTGCTCAACCACTACACTCCCGAATATCAGCAACTGTTCCGCCGTGGCGACCTGATGCTACCGATAAGCGATCTGTGGGCCGGAAGGCTGCAAAAAATGGGCTGCCCGAGGGAAAAAATCGCCGTATCGCGCATGGGCGTGGACATGACGCGCTTTAGCCCGCGTCCGGTGAAAGCGCCTGCAACGCCGCTGGAAATCATTTCCGTCGCACGCTTAACCGAGAAAAAAGGCCTGCATGTGGCGATTGAAGCCTGTCGGCAGTTGAAAGAGCAGGGCGTGGCATTTCGCTATCGCATCCTCGGCATTGGCCCGTGGGAACGACGCCTGCGCACCCTCATCGAACAATATCAACTGGAAGATGTGATAGAGATGCCGGGCTTTAAACCGAGCCACGAAGTGAAAGCGATGCTCGACGACGCGGATGTCTTCCTGTTGCCATCGGTAACGGGCGCGGATGGCGATATGGAAGGCATTCCGGTAGCGCTGATGGAAGCGATGGCGGTCGGCATTCCGGTGGTTTCTACTCTGCATAGCGGAATACCGGAACTGGTGGAGGCTGACAAATCCGGCTGGCTAGTGCCTGAGAACGATGCTCGCGCACTGGCGCAACGACTGGCGGCGTTTAGCCAACTGGGCACCGACGAACTGGCTCCGGTTGTCAAACGTGCGCGCGAAAAAGTCGAACACGATTTTAACCAGCATGTGATCAATCGAGAACTCGCCAGCTTGCTGCAAGCTTTATAGAGGAGAACGCATGCCATTTAAAACACTCTCCCGACGCACCTTCCTGACGGCAAGCTCGGCGCTTGCCTTCCTCCATACCCCTTTCGCTCGCGCACTTCCCGCCCGACAAAGCGTTAACATTAACGACTACAACCCACACGACTGGATCGCCTCATTTAAACAAGCCTTCAGCGAAGGGCATACGGTCGTCGTGCCTGCCGGATTGGTTTGTGACAATATCAACACCGGCATCTTTATCCCTCCCGGTAAAACGTTACACATTCTTGGAAGCCTGCGAGGCAACGGCAGAGGGCGATTTGTCTTACAGGACGGCAGCCAGGTGACAGGGGAGGAGGGCGGCAGTATGCATAACATCACCCTGGATGTGCGTGGTTCTGACTGCACCATCAAAGGGCTGGCGATGAGCGGCTTTGGCCCGGTAACGCAGATTTATATCGGCGGCAAAAACAAACGGGTCATGCGCAACCTGACCATCGATAACCTCACCGTTAGCCACGCTAATTACGCCATCTTACGCCAGGGATTTCATAACCAGATTATCGGTGCCAACATCACCAATTGTAAGTTCAGCGACTTACAGGGCGACGCCATTGAATGGAACGTGGCAATTAACGACAGTGATATTTTGTTCTCCGACCATGTCATCGAGCGCATCAACTGTACTAATGGCAAAATCAACTGGGGAATTGGCATAGGCCTTGCGGGGAGTACCTACGATAATAACTACCCGGAAGACCAGGCAGTGAAAAACTTTGTCGTGGCGAATATCACGGGATCGGATTGTCGGCAGTTGATCCATGTTGAAAATGGCAAACATTTTGTTATCCGTAATATCAAAGCCCACAATATCACACCGGATTTCAGTAAGAAAGCAGGCATTGATAACGCGACAGTTGCTATTTACGGTTGTGACAATTTCGTGATTGATAATATTGAAATGATTAATAGCGCCGGGATGTTAATCGGCTATGGGGTAATTAAAGGCAAATATCTCTCGATACCGCAAAATTTCCGAGTGAATAATATTCAACTGGATAATACCCACCTTGCTTACAAATTGCGCGGTATCCAAATCTCCGCCGGGAATGCTGTCTCCTTTGTGGCGCTGACTAACATTGAGATGAAGCGTGCGTCGCTTGAGCTACACAATAAACCGCAACACCTTTTTATGCGAAATATCAAGGTGATGCAGGAATCCTCTGTTGGACCAGCATTGAGCATGAACTTTGACATGCGCAAAGACGTTCGCGGCATTTTTATGGCGAAAGAAGAAACACTGCTGTCTTTTGCAAATGTTCATGCGGTGAATGAAAGAGGGCAGAGTTCCGTCGATATCGACAGGATTAATCACCATATTGTTAATGTGGAAAAGATTAACTTTAGATTGCCGGAACGGAGGGAGTAGATTTGCGACCATTCATAAACTTACTGGATATAATGTTCTAAAAGATTATAATCCTCACACTAACTGTTAAAGCTGGGGCTGGGCAGCATTGACTACTCAGGGAAGGTACTCATCTTTATCTTGTGTTTCTTACGTAACAACCAGACTAAAGTGATTTATGAACGATAACGTTTTGCTCATAGGAGCTTCCGGATTCGTAGGAACCCGACTACTTGAAACTGCAATTGCTGACTTTAATATCAAGAACCTGGACAAACAGCAGAGCCACTTTTATCCAGAAATCACACAGATTGGCGATGTTCGCGATCAACAGGCACTCGACCAGGCGTTAGCCGGTTTTGACACTGTTGTACTACTGGCAGCGGAACACCGCGATGACGTCAGCCCTACTTCTCTCTATTATGATGTCAACGTTCAGGGTACCCGCAATGTGCTGGCGGCCATGGAAAAAAATGGCGTTAAAAATATCATCTTTACCAGTTCCGTTGCTGTTTATGGTTTGAATAAACACAACCCTGACGAAAACCATCCACATGACCCTTTCAACCACTACGGCAAAAGTAAGTGGCAGGCAGAGGAAGTGCTGCGTGAATGGTATAACAAAGCACCAACAGAACGTTCATTAACCATCATCCGTCCTACCGTTATCTTCGGTGAACGCAACCGCGGTAACGTCTATAACTTGCTGAAACAGATCGCTGGCGGCAAGTTTATGATGGTGGGCGCAGGGACTAACTATAAGTCCATGGCTTATGTTGGAAACATTGTTGAGTTTATCAAGTACAAACTGAAGAATGTTGCCGCAGGTTATGAGGTTTATAACTACGTTGATAAGCCAGACCTGAACATGAACCAGTTGGTTGCTGAAGTTGAACAAAGCCTGAACAAAAAGATCCCTTCTATGCACTTGCCTTACCCACTAGGAATGCTGGGTGGATATTGCTTTGATATCCTGAGCAAAATTACGGGCAAAAAATACGCTGTCAGCTCTGTGCGCGTGAAAAAATTCTGCGCAACAACACAGTTTGACGCAACGAAAGTGCATTCTTCAGGTTTTGTGGCACCGTATACGCTGTCACAAGGTCTGGATCGAACTCTGCAGTATGAATTCGTCCATGCCAAAAAAGACGACATAACGTTTGTTTCTGAATAATGCAGGCGAGTCAGAGAAAAAAGGACCAGGTTGGACTACGATTATTCGGAAAGAGGTACTGATTAAATTATCAGTATGTGGATTTCCGAGTAATCCGAGTATCCCAGATGCTGATGGTGTGTAGTGTTATCGTAAGGTTTAATCAAAGTTATGCGGAACTAAGCTTTGGTATATAGCCATAACGTTTGGCTAACCGATGGCAATAATTTACGCACTATCAGCCACTTAGAGGTAGGAAAATAATGACGAATTTAAAAGCAGTTATACCGGTAGCGGGTCTTGGGATGCATATGTTGCCTGCCACTAAGGCGATTCCCAAAGAGATGCTACCGATCGTCGACAAGCCAATGATTCAGTACATTGTTGACGAGATTGTGGCTGCAGGGATCAAAGAAATCCTCCTGGTAACTCACGCGTCCAAGAACGCAGTCGAAAACCACTTCGACACCTCTTATGAATTAGAATCTCTCCTTGAACTGCGCGTGAAGCGCCAACTGCTGGCGGAAGTACAGTCCATCTGTCCGCCGGGCGTGACCATTATGAACGTGCGTCAGGGCGAACCTTTAGGTTTAGGCCACTCCATTTTGTGTGCACGCCCCGCCATTGGTGACAACCCATTTGTCGTGGTACTGCCAGACGTAGTGATCGACGACGCCAGCGCCGACCCGCTGCGCTACAACCTTGCGGCCATGATTGCGCGCTTCAACGAAACGGGCCGTAGCCAGGTGCTGGCAAAACGTATGCCGGGTGACCTCTCTGAATACTCCGTCATTCAGACCAAAGAACCGCTGGACCGTGAAGGTAAAGTCAGCCGCATTGTTGAATTCATCGAAAAGCCGGATCAGCCGCAGACGCTGGACTCAGACGTCATGGCCGTTGGTCGCTATGTGCTTTCTGCCGATATTTGGCCGGAACTTGAACGTACTCAGCCTGGTGCGTGGGGACGTATTCAGCTGACAGATGCAATTGCTGAGCTGGCGAAAAAACAGTCCGTTGATGCAATGCTGATGACCGGCGACAGTTACGACTGCGGTAAAAAAATGGGCTATATGCAGGCGTTTGTGAAGTATGGACTACGCAACCTCAAAGAAGGGGCGAAGTTCCGTAAAGGTATTGAGAAGCTGTTAAGCGAATAATGAAAATCTGACCGAATGTAACGGTTGATAGGAAAATTATAACGGCGGTGAAGATTCGTGACGAAAGTAATTTGGAGCGAATCTTCGGGACGTTATTTGTAAATTTTCATAATAACAAAGAGTTATCAATAGTATTTTAGTCAAAGTTTTCAGGATTTTCCTTGTTTCCAGAGCGGATTGGTAAGACAATTAGCTTTTGAATCTTTCGGGTTTGGCGCGGGTGGACAACGCTCGTCACATCGTAGACATGCATGCAGTGCTCTGGTAGCTGTAAAGCCAGGGGCGGTAGCATGCATTAATACCTCTATCAATCAAACTGAGAGCCGCTTATTTCACAGCATGCTCTGAAGTAATATGGAATAAATTAAGTGAAAATACTTGTTACTGGTGGCGCAGGATTTATTGGTTCTGCTGTAGTTCGTCACATTATAAATAATACGCAGGATAGTGTTGTTAATGTCGATAAATTAACGTACGCCGGAAACCTGGAATCACTTGCTGATGTGTCTGATTCTGAACGCTATATTTTTGAACATGCGGATATTTGCGATGCTGCTGCAATGGCACGGATTTTTGCTCAGCATCAGCCGGATGCAGTGATGCACTTGGCTGCTGAAAGCCATGTTGACCGTTCAATTACAGGTCCTGCGGCATTTATTGAAACCAATATTGTTGGTACTTATGTCCTTTTGGAAGCCGCTCGCAATTACTGGTCTGCTCTTGATAGCGACAAGAAAAATAGCTTCCGTTTTCATCATATTTCTACTGACGAAGTCTATGGTGATTTGCCTCATCCAGATGAAGTAAATAATAACGAAGAATTACCCTTATTTACTGAGACGACAGCTTACGCACCAAGCAGCCCTTATTCCGCATCAAAAGCATCCAGCGATCATTTAGTCCGCGCGTGGAAACGTACCTATGGTTTACCGACCATTGTGACTAACTGTTCGAATAACTACGGTCCTTATCACTTTCCGGAAAAATTGATTCCACTAGTAATTCTTAATGCTCTGGAAAGTAAGGCATTACCTATTTATGGCAAAGGGGATCAAATTCGTGACTGGCTGTATGTTGAAGATCATGCGCGTGCGTTATATACCGTCGTAACCGAAGGTAAAGCGGGTGAAACTTATAACATTGGTGGACACAACGAAAAGAAAAACATCGATGTAGTGCTCACTATTTGTGATTTGTTGGATGAGATTGTACCGAAAGAGAAATCTTATCGTGAGCAAATTACTTATGTTGCCGATCGCCCGGGACACGATCGCCGTTATGCGATTGATGCAGAGAAGATTAGCCGCGAATTGGGCTGGAAACCGCAGGAAACGTTTGAGAGCGGGATTCGGAAGACAGTGGAATGGTACCTGTCCAATACAAAATGGGTTGATAATGTGAAAAGTGGTGCCTATCAATCGTGGATTGAACAGAACTATGAGGGCCGCCAGTAATGAATATCCTCCTTTTCGGCAAAACAGGGCAGGTAGGTTGGGAACTACAGCGTGCTCTGGCACCTCTGGGTAATTTGATTGCTCTTGATGTTCATTCCACTGATTACTGTGGTGATTTTAGTAATCCTGAAGGTGTAGCTGAAACCGTCAAAAAAATTCGCCCTGATGTTATTGTTAATGCTGCTGCTCATACCGCAGTAGATAAGGCTGAGTCAGAACCCGAATTTGCACAATTACTCAATGCGACCAGCGTTGAATCAATTGCAAAAGAGGCTAATGAAGTTGGGGCCTGGGTAATTCATTTCTCAACTGATTACGTATTCCCTGGAAATGGCGACACGCCATGGCTGGAGACTGATGCAACTGCACCGCTTAATGTTTACGGTGAAACCAAGTTAGCTGGAGAAAAAGCATTACAAGAGCAGTGTGCGAAGCACCTTATTTTCCGTACCAGCTGGGTATATGCAGGTAAAGGAAACAATTTTGCCAAGACAATGTTACGTCTGGCAAAAGAGCGTGAAGAATTAGCCGTTATTAATGATCAGTTTGGTGCGCCAACTGGCGCAGAGTTGCTGGCTGATTGTACGGCACATGCCATTCGTGTGGCACTGAATAAACCGGAAGTCGCAGGTTTGTACCATCTGGTAGCCAGTGGTACCACAACCTGGCACGATTATGCTGCGCTGGTTTTTGAAGAGGCGCGCAAAGCAGGCATACCCCTTGCACTCAACAAGCTCAACGCAGTAGCAACAACAGCCTATCCTACACCAGCTCGTCGTCCACATAACTCTCGCCTTAATACAGAAAAATTTCAGCAGAATTTTGCGCTTGTTTTGCCTGACTGGCAGGTTGGCGTGAAACGAATGCTCAACGAATTATTTACGACTACAGTAATTTAATAGTTTTTGCATCTTGTTCGTGATGATGGAGCAAGATGAATTGAAAGGAATGATGAAATGAAAACGCGTAAAGGTATTATTTTAGCGGGTGGTTCTGGTACTCGTCTTTATCCTGTGACTATGGCTGTCAGTAAACAGCTATTACCTATATATGATAAGCCGATGATCTATTACCCGCTTTCTACACTGATGTTAGCGGGTATTCGCGATATTTTGATTATCAGTACGCCACAGGATACTCCTCGTTTTCAACAACTGCTTGGTGACGGTAGCCAGTGGGGGCTAAATCTTCAGTACAAAGTGCAACCGAGTCCAGATGGTCTTGCGCAGGCATTTATCATCGGTGAAGAGTTTATCGGTGGTGATGATTGTGCTTTGGTTCTCGGTGATAATATCTTTTACGGTCACGATCTGCCGAAGTTAATGGATGTCGCTGTTAACAAAGAAAGTGGCGCAACGGTATTTGCCTATCACGTTAATGATCCTGAACGCTACGGTGTCGTTGAGTTTGATAAAAACGGTACGGCAATAAGCCTGGAAGAAAAACCGTTACAACCAAAAAGTAATTATGCGGTAACTGGGCTTTATTTCTATGATAATGACGTTGTCGAAATGGCGAAAAACCTTAAGCCTTCTGCCCGTGGCGAACTGGAAATTACCGATATTAACCGTATATATATGGAGCAGGGGCGTTTATCTGTTGCCATGATGGGACGTGGTTATGCATGGCTGGACACGGGGACACATCAAAGTCTTATTGAAGCAAGTAACTTCATTGCAACAATTGAAGAGCGTCAGGGGCTGAAAGTTTCCTGTCCGGAAGAAATTGCTTACCGTAAAGGCTTTATTAATGCTGAACAAGTGCAAGTGTTAGCTGAATCGCTAAAGAAAAATGCTTATGGGCAGTATTTATTAAAGATGGTTGAAGGTTATTAATAAAATGAAAGTCATAAAAACTAGTATTCCGGATGTTTTAATTTTTGAACCAAAAGTATATGGAGATGAACGTGGCTTTTTTATGGAAAGCTTTAATCAAAAAGTTTTCGATGAGGCTGTAGGGCGTAAAATTGAATTTGTGCAGGATAACCACTCTCAATCTAGTAAAGGCGTGTTGCGAGGGTTACATTATCAATTAGAACCTTATGCTCAAGGAAAGCTTGTTCGCTGTGTTGAAGGTGAAGTATTTGACGTCGCAGTTGACATACGTAAATCATCACCCACTTTTGGACAGTGGGTAGGTGTATATTTAAATGCTAAAAACAAGCGACAATTATGGATACCGGAAGGATTTGCTCATGGATTTATTGTAACTAGCGAAAAAGCCACATTCCTTTATAAAGCAACTAATTACTATATGCCCTCTCATGAAGGTGGGATAATATGGAACGATAAATCATTGAATATACAATGGCCTTTAATGAGAGAAATGATTATATCAGCAAAAGATCAACAGCAAATATCGCTGACTGAATATTTAGAAATTGAATCATCAAAAAAATGATGAGTTGGTATAAACCCAAACCAAAACTAACTAATGATTAGAGATTTCATGTTAAGATTCTTTTCTAACAAAGTAAAAGATCATGATTTTTTGAAGGTGTTTACCAATGCGTCATATTTAACCATATCACAAGGGGTATCTTATTTGATACCCTTAATTACTTTAAGTTATGTTATATCTCTATTAGGATTAGAAAAATTTGGTCGTTACTCTGTAATTCTAATAACTGCGACATTACTTCAAGTCGTGACAGATTATGGTTTTATGTTTATCTCACCAAAAGAAATATCTATTGCAGGTGATAATAAGCAAAGAGTATCAGAAGTATATATATCAACCACTATATTAAAGTCGTTATTTCTACTGTTGATTTTTGTTTTTTATACAATAGTATGTTATTTAATAATAGATGAATATGATTTATTAATTAATTTTCTACTTGGTTATTTGATTGTAATATCACAATCTTTATATCCTACTTGGTTTTTCCAAGGGATACAGAAAATGAAAATAATAGCAGGACTTTCTATAATTGCAAAAATTATAAACTGCTTATTAGTTATATTTTTTTTGAAAATTAGTGCAGAGATAAATATTCTAATATTATCACAAGCTTTTCCAATGTTTGTTGTGTCATTTTATGCAAATTTAATTATAATAAAAAAATATATATATCTCGTGAAACCTTCTTGGACTTCGATTCGAACGTTATTTCTTGAAGGTAGTGGTTTATTTTTGGCCAATATATCATCAGCAATTCTTACAAACTCAACAATTCCTATACTATCTATATATGCAACTCCGACACAGTTAGGTGCGTATGCAGCAATTGAAAGGATAATAAAATCAATTTATACAATTTTTTTTCCTATATCACAAGCGATATATCCTTATAATTGTAAACGTTTCTCATATAGCCTGAGTGATGGAATTACTGCTGTAAAAAAAACCGGCATACCGATGGTGGTATTTGCTTTGATCACTAGTGTTTCTATTGTGATTACTTTTTATGTCATGAGAAATTATATTGATATATACATTTATCAATATGTATTAGTTGTAATTTTCCTAAGTCTATGGCTTATTGTCGGGGTGATTAATAATGTCTTAGGGATACAATTTCTATGCGCATACAATTGTAAGGATTTTTATAGTAAAGCTTTTTTTGTATCATCTTCATTAACGATACCTTTTATGTTTTGGTTTAGTTCTTGGATACCTGCAATCGGTACTTCGTTTGCCGTTTTGATGGGGGAATCATTACTAGGGGTAATACTTTTTATAAAGATCTACAATATTAATAAAAGGGTGAAATTAAGTGATTAATGTAGTTTTCTGTATAAGGAAAGACTGGAAGGAGCGTCCTGGAGGAGATGTGATTCAATTGGTTGAGACTAAGAACGCAATTGAGTCAGCGTATAAATGCTCTATTAACATTATCAGTGATCCGGATGAAATTTTGAATATTCACCCTGATATTGTCCACATATTCAATATGCAAACTTTTGAGGAAAGTAAGTTATTTCTTACAAAAGCAAAGCAAATCGGCGCATTTTGTGTTCTTTCTACCGTTTATTGGGATATGCATGATGCATTCTTTGTTAATGCAATGCAAAAAATGCATATTTATCCTAGTGGAAAATATTTTGAACTTTTAAAAAGAGTATTTCATTTAACGTGTAAAGTAAGTGTTTCTATTATTAATAAGCCATATTCGCTTACAAATAAGTATAGAAAAGATATGGCTAACTTTCTAGGGGAGTTTGATGCATGGTTACCGAATTCAGAAGAGGAGTATGAAATAATTCAGAGAGAGTTCAGATTAAAAAAGGAAAAATATATAGCCTTAAATGCCGTAAGTAATAATGTTTTTTGTTTTAATTATAATGAGAATAGAAATGGCATATTATGTGTTGGAAGATTTGAACCAATAAAAAATCAGTTATCTGTATGCAAAGCATTATTAAATACAGAACTCAATTTGATATTAATTGGAGCTGCTCACGCACATAATAAAGATTACTTAAAAAAAATACAAAAAGTCAATGCTGTTAATAATAATATTCACATAATCACTAAAAATATCGAGCAATATGAATTAAATAGTTATTACAATAAATGCCGTGTCCATGTATTAGCTTCTTTTCGTGAATCTCCTGGTTTAAGTTCATTAGAAGCTTTAGCCACCGGTGCAAATATTGTTGTATCTTCAAGCCAGTTTTGTCCAATTGATACTTACTTTAAAGAGATAATTGGGAAACATGTCTTTTTATGTAATCCATACTCCATAAGTTCTATAAGAAAAGCCATTGAGGATGCTTATAATGCACCGCTAATGCGTAAATCCATTAATAGATTTTCATGGGATCTAACAGCAAAGCAGACCTATTTGGCTTATCAAGAGATAATAAATAACAGAGATTGATATTAAAATGACTACAAAAATAATGTTAGTATTTGGTACAAGACCTGAAGCCATTAAAATGGCTCCTTTAGTAAATTTATTAAAAAGAGATTCTCGATATGAATGTAAGGTTTGTGTAACTGGTCAGCATAGAGAAATGTTACATAGTGTATTGGATTTATTTGATATTACACCAGATTACAATTTAAATATAATGCGGCCGGAACAAAGTTTATCGACAATTACAGTCGATATAATTAATGGTATGTCAGAAATATTTAAAAATTTCAAGCCAGAGCTAATAGCAATTCATGGTGACACGTCAACTTCATTCGCTGCCTCGTTATCAGCATACTATCATCAAATTAAAATTGCACATATTGAAGCTGGGCTCAGAACTGGCAATTTATATTCTCCTTGGCCTGAAGAGGGTAATAGAAAATTAACAGGAGTGCTTGCGGACTTCCATTTTTGCCCTACCGAATTAACTAAACAGAATTTAATTAGAGAAGGCGTTGAGTTAAACAAACTGTTTATAACAGGAAATACGGTAATTGATTCTTTAATTTATATAATTAATAAAATTAAAAAAGATGGTGAATTGCTAAATTACTTACATGAGAAATTTTCATTTATTGATCAATATCGCAAAATGATACTCATTACCGGTCATCGGCGTGAAAATTTTGGTACTGGATTTAAAAATATTTGTCAGGCTATAAAAAATCTCGCAATTAGTAATCCAGATATAATATTTGTTTATCCGGTTCATTTAAATCCTAATGTTCAAGAACCAGTCAATTATTACTTAAAAGATGTTGATAATGTAAAATTAATTCCACCTCAAGAATATCTTCCATTTGTTTATTTAATGGAACGTTCATATATTATCTTAACTGATTCAGGAGGTATTCAAGAAGAAGCTCCTTCCTTGGGCAAACCTGTTCTCGTTATGCGTGAAACTACTGAAAGGCTAGAAGCTTTAAATGCGGGTACCGTGAAGTTAGTTGGTACAAATTATGATACTATCATTAAGGAATTTGAGTATCTAATGAACGATAAGTCACATTATGAAAGTATGTCAAAATCTACTAATCCATACGGAAATGGTAATTCATCAATTAAAATTAAAGAAATAATTGATAATTATTTTTTTAATTCCTTACAAGGATGAGAATATGAATAAACCTAAAGTTGCTGTTTTACTGGCTACATACAATGGAGAGTGTTGGATCAGTGCACAAATCGATAGCATTCTTGCACAAAGAGATGTCGACGTTACAATTTATATAAGTGATGATTGCTCAACTGATAAAACAAAAGAGATTTGCAGTAACTATTCAGAAAGATTTAATAATATTAAGCTACTTTCAAATTCAGAACGGATGGGGGGCGCAAGTGCTAATTTTTTCCGATTATTGCTTTCAAATGAGTATGATCAACATGATTTTGTTGCTTTATCTGATCAAGATGATATTTGGAAAGAAAATAAACTTATTCATGCAATTAAACAAATTGGAACTGACGGCTTTTATTCCAGTAATGTAACTGCATTTTATAGCGATGGAAGACAAGTTTTAATAAATAAATCTCAGAAGATGACCTCCTATGATTATTTTTTTGAAGGTGGGGGGCCCGGTTGTACTTACGTCTTTTCAGTTGAAAATGCATTCAAACTCAGGGAATTTCTAGTTAAACATGTTAATATTCTTAAAGATATAACCTATCATGATTGGTTTATATATGCTTTTGCAAGATCAAATAATTATAAATGGATCATTGATCCTTGGCCCTCAATGTATTACCGACAGCACAGCAATAATCAAATAGGTGCTAACTCTTCTTTTGGTGGAATCATTAAAAGATTAAAAATGATTAGATCAAAATGGTATAGAAAACAAGTAACTTTGATCGCTAATACTTTAGAAGCAGCGGATTCTTCTAAAATACAAAAAAATCTCAATAGAAATTACTATGGAAATCTATTGTTTTCAGTTAACTTTTATAAGTTGCGACGCTCATATAAAGATAAGATTTTTATTTTAATCTTTATGTTGTTGTATCTATTTTGATTATGATAATTATATAAGATGGAACATATGAACAGAGTTTACTGTTTGAATACAACTTTCTTAAACCCATTAATTCCTATATTATTAATGGTAGCTGTTTTCATATTATCATCTTTTTTGTATAAGGTTGATAGTAGTTCACTTGTTATTATTATCTCAACCTTCTTGGTTATTTCCTTTATCCCATTATCATTCTGTTTTTCAAGTAAATATTATGTCAATACATCAAACCTAAGTCTGAAGTCATTTCCGTTACCGTATACGACAACAATCATTATAATTCTATCAAGCAGTGTTGAATATTTTAAGTTAGGAATTCCTCTTTTTGGACATGGTATATATGCAGAGTTTGGGTATCCTTTTTTGCACCATGTTTCAGTTATGTCATGGTTATTATTATTTACATGTAATTCCTTTAAGAATAGAATAATTTTTATACTTGTAATGGTTTTTGCATTTGTTAATCCATTGTTGATGATTAATCGTGATTTAATGCTATTAACTTGTTTTGTTTTTATTTTTATCCTTTTAGGAAAACGAAAGGTTAGTCTAAAACCGATACTTATTTTAGGGAGTATATTTCTTTTTGTTTTTGGTTTGATCGGTGAATACAGAAGTCCAGGTGTAATACATACAGTTGATTTACCTTTTTCTTTCAACTATGAAAAAATGCCAGCAACGATAGCATGGCTTTTTCTATATTTTACTTCTTCTAGTTTTAATATGTATTATAATATTAAAACATTAGGCTTGAATTTATATGCAAGTAATATAAATGTTTTCCCAGAACCCTATTACTGGTCATCTTTTTTTGATAGCTTTATTTTTTTTCCTATTGTCATTATTTTGTATTTTATTTTACTGTTATCAATTAGACATTATCTTTTAACAAAAAAGACTTCAGAATTAACATTGGCATTATACCTTTATTGTATCTACCAAGTGTATACGGGATTATTTGCTGTAAAAGTTTTTAATACACATACATTATTTGTTATGCTTTTTCTAGGAGTAATCCAATTCTGTAATATTCTTTTACCTAAAAAGAGACGTTCATAACATGCATAAACAAAGAGTAGCTATTCTCCTATCTCATTATAATGGAAGTGATTATTTAAGAGAACAGTTAAATTCTATTCTCAACCAGAATGCAGATAATTTTTCTATTGATATATATGTCAGGGATGATGGTTCTAATAATGTTAATTTGGTAAACCTTCGGCAAATGACATCCTGTTTACCTATTAATGTTTTTGAGGGAAGCAATATAGGTGTGACTAAAAGTTTTTTTACTCTCTTGGAGCAGGTTGATTCATATGATTATTATGCCTTTTGCGATCAGGATGATGTTTGGCTTGATGATAAAATTTCAAGCGCAGTGACCATGATGAAGGATTCCGAAGGTCCAGTATTATACTGTTCAGCTTATACCTTGGTTGATGCAAAATTAAATTTGATAAATTTTGAAAATCACGTCAATGATTCTTTTGAAAATGCATTATTTAAAAACTTTTGCACAGGTTGTACATGTTTGATAAATAATAAGTTACGCTCGATTATTTTGAAAACTGATTATACTAAAAATGTACCAATGCACGATTGGTGGATGTTGATGGTTGCATATTTAACAGGAACGGTTATTTTTGATCAACAATCCCATATCCTTTATCGGCAACATGGAGGTAATGTTGTCGGTGGTCGAACTAGTTTTATAAAAAAAACAAGAAGATTTATGTTTAATATTTTATCTAATGATGAAACCAGATCAAAAATGTATCAGCAACTATTGATAAGTAAAGAATTGTATAATTCTGAGAAAGTAGCGTTATTGGAGCTTATACTGAACAGTAAAAGAAATATTTTTCTTAGAATTAAGTTGGTTATGGGCTTAGGGGTTAAATATGCTAAGAAATACGAAAGTATTCTAGTTAAGTTTCTTATTTTAATTGGTAGGTTCTAATATACCTTAAATAGCTGCGCGGAATAGTAGATCACTTTAAGGGAACTTAGCCCGGATTGTTTGATCTGATCAATCACCAAATCAAAACAAATCACCAACCGGACTGAGCGATGCCGATCATAGCACCAATTCCCCGTGACGAACGACGCCTGATGCAGAAAGCAATCCAGAAAACGCACGATAAAAATTATGCCCGCAGACTGATGGCCATACTGATGCTGCATCGGGCGACCTCGTTAGCGATGTTGGCAGAATGCTCTGCCGTGGCAGTTCCTTCGTCGGACGCTGGATTAATTGGTTCACGCTGTCGGGTGTTGCAAGACTGAAATCATTATCTGCCGGACGACCCCACGCTGGCCTTTTGAGCATATCTGCACTTTATTACGTGAGCTGGTAAACATGCTCACGGCGATTTTGGCTACCAGCGCTCAGGCTTGAGTACAGAACTTCTGGCAATAAAAATCAATGAGATAACCGGCTGCCAGTTATATGCCGGGACCGTTTGCCGCTGGTTGCCGTCTGCAGGGCTTGTGTGGCGAAGGGCCGCACCAACCCTGCGTATCCGTGACCCGCATAAAGATGAAAAGATGGCGGCAATCCACAAAGCACTGGACGAATGCTGCGCAGAGCATCCGGTCTTTTATGAAGATGAAGTGTATATCCATCTTAATCCCAAAATCGGTGCAGACTGGCAGCTACGTGGACAACAGAAACGCGTGGTAACACCGGGGCAGAAGGAAAAATATTATCTGGCCGGCAACAGCAAAAGTTCAACGCTGTTCATCAGCCAGCTGAAGCGGCTTAAAGCGACATACCGTCGGGCGAAAACCATCACGCTGATCGTGGACAACTACATTATCCATAAAAGCCGGGAAACACAGCGCTGGCTGAAGGAGAACCGAAGTTCAGAGTTATTTATCAGCCGGTTTACTCGCCATTGGTGCATCATGTAGAACGGCTATGGCAGGCACTTCGCGACACAATAACGCGCAATCATCAGTGCCGGTCAATATGGCAACTGCTGAAAAAAGTTCGCCATGTTATGGAAACCGTCAGCCATGCCCTAAGGCAAACATGGGCTGGCAAAAGTGTAGCGGTATTAGGCGCAGCTATTTATAAGATTATAAAACTAATCTATTTAACTTAAAATTTACTACCTATAAACTCATAGTTGAATCGAAATTTAATTCTTAAACTACACCTCTTCATGATCCCCCTGACTGGAGTAAACAATGTCAAAGCAACAGATCGGCGTAGTCGGTATGGCAGTGATGGGGCGCAACCTTGCGCTCAACATCGAAAGCCGTGGTTATACCGTCTCTATTTTCAACCGTTCCCGTGAGAAGACGGAAGAAGTGATTGCCGAAAATCCAGGCAAAAAACTGGTTCCTTACTATACGGTGAAAGAGTTTGTTGAATCTCTGGAAACGCCTCGTCGCATCCTGTTAATGGTGAAAGCAGGTGCAGGCACGGATGCTGCTATTGATTCCCTCAAGCCTTACCTCGATAAAGGTGACATCATCATTGATGGTGGCAATACCTTCTTCCAGGACACCATTCGTCGTAACCGTGAACTTTCTGCCGAAGGCTTTAACTTCATTGGTACCGGTGTCTCCGGTGGTGAAGAAGGCGCGCTGAAAGGTCCTTCTATTATGCCTGGTGGGCAGAAAGAAGCCTATGAACTGGTTGCACCAATCCTGACCAAAATCGCCGCAGTAGCTGAAGACGGGGAGCCATGCGTTACCTATATTGGTGCCGATGGTGCAGGTCACTATGTGAAGATGGTTCACAACGGTATTGAATACGGCGATATGCAGCTGATTGCTGAAGCCTATTCTCTGCTTAAAGGTGGCCTGAATCTTTCCAACGAAGAACTGGCGCAAACCTTTACCGAGTGGAATAACGGTGAACTGAGCAGCTACCTGATCGACATCACCAAAGATATCTTCACCAAAAAAGATGAAGACGGTAACTACCTGGTTGATGTGATCCTGGATGAAGCAGCAAACAAAGGTACGGGCAAATGGACCAGCCAGAGTGCGCTGGATCTTGGCGAACCGCTGTCGCTGATTACCGAGTCTGTTTTTGCACGTTATATCTCTTCTCTGAAAGATCAGCGTGTTGCCGCGTCTAAAGTTCTCTCTGGTCCGCAAGCGCAGCCAGCAGGCGACAAAGCTGAGTTCATCGAAAAAGTTCGTCGTGCGCTGTATCTGGGCAAAATCGTTTCTTACGCGCAGGGTTTCTCTCAGCTGCGTGCTGCGTCTGAAGAGTACAACTGGGATCTGAACTACGGCGAAATCGCGAAGATTTTCCGTGCTGGCTGCATCATCCGTGCGCAGTTCCTGCAGAAAATCACCGATGCTTATGCCGAAAATCCGCAGATCGCTAACCTGCTGCTGGCTCCGTACTTCAAGCAAATTGCCGATGACTACCAGCAGGCGCTGCGTGATGTCGTTGCTTATGCAGTACAGAACGGTATCCCGGTTCCGACCTTCGCGGCAGCGGTTGCCTATTATGACAGCTACCGCGCCGTAGTTCTGCCTGCAAACCTGATCCAGGCACAGCGTGACTATTTCGGTGCGCATACTTATAAGCGCATTGATAAAGAAGGTGTGTTCCATACTGAATGGCTGGATTAATCTGATTTAACCAACAATAAAATTGAGGCCCGGCGTATATTGCACCGGGCTTTTTTTTGCCAAATATCTTATAGACTAAATTTCACTGCTTAATATTAACTTAATAAATATCAGCTATTCTTATAAAGAAAATCTGAATTGTTTTTCGTTGCGTTGACCATCTGACAACGTAGCGTTAAAACTTTTAGCTCTTATCAGGATGCTAAAAACATCATGATTCACAGTTAAGTTAATTCTGAGAGCATGAAATGAAAATCACCATTTCCGGTACCGGCTATGTAGGCTTGTCAAACGGGCTTCTAATCGCACAAAATCATGAGGTTGTGGCATTAGATATTTTACCGTCACGCGTTGCTATGCTGAATGATCGGATATCTCCTATTGTTGATAAGGAAATTCAGCAGTTTTTGCAATCAGATAAAATACACTTTAATGCCACATTAGATAAAAATGAAGCCTACCGGTATGCTGATTATGTCATCATCGCCACTCCAACCGACTATGATCCTAAAACTAATTATTTCAATACATCCAGTGTAGAATCAGTAATTAAAGACGTAGTTGAGATAAATCCTTATGCGGTTATGGTGATCAAATCAACGGTTCCCGTTGGTTTTACCGCAGCAATGCATAAGAAATATCGTACTGAAAATATTATTTTCTCTCCGGAATTTCTCCGTGAAGGTAAAGCTCTTTACGATAATCTCCATCCTTCACGTATTGTCATCGGTGAGCGTTCAGAACGCGCAGAACGTTTTGCTGCGTTGTTACAGGAAGGCGCGATTAAGCAAAATATCCCGACCCTGTTTACCGACTCCACTGAAGCAGAAGCGATAAAACTGTTTGCTAATACCTATCTGGCGATGCGCGTAGCATACTTTAATGAACTGGATAGCTATGCAGAAAGTTTAGGTCTGAATACTCGCCAGATTATCGAAGGCGTTTGTCTCGACCCACGCATTGGCAACCATTACAACAATCCGTCGTTTGGTTATGGTGGTTATTGTCTGCCGAAAGATACCAAGCAGTTACTGGCGAACTACCAGTCTGTGCCGAATAACCTGATCTCGGCAATTGTCGATGCTAACCGCACGCGTAAAGACTTTATTGCCGATGCCATTTTGTCACGCAAGCCGCAAGTGGTGGGTATTTATCGTCTGATTATGAAGAGCGGGTCAGATAACTTCCGTGCGTCTTCCATTCAGGGGATTATGAAACGTATCAAGGCGAAAGGCGTTGAAGTGATCATCTACGAACCGGTGATGAAAGAAGATTCATTCTTCAACTCTCGCCTGGAACGTGATCTCGCCACCTTCAAACAACAAGCCGATGTCATTATTTCCAACCGTATGGCAGAAGAGCTTAAGGATGTGGCAGACAAAGTCTACACCCGCGATCTCTTTGGTAGTGACTAACATCCTGTTATCAGGGCGATTTTCGCCCTGATTCTCTTATGTTCCCTTTGTAATAATTCATTATTTTTATCATTTATCCTATAGCATTCACGAGAATTATCGCTAAACTATGGCGACTTAAAATTATTTCGTCCGTTAGGGTAATGATGAGATTAGAAAATAATAATGTTTCTGGGCAAAACCATGACCCGGAACAGATTGATTTGATTGATTTACTGGTGCAGTTGTGGCGTGGCAAGATGACAATTATCATCTCTGTCATTGTTGCTATTGCCCTGGCTATAGGGTATCTGGCCGTTGCCAAAGAAAAGTGGACTTCCACAGCTATCGTTACTCAACCTGATGTGGGGCAAATCGCTGGTTATACCAACGCGATGAATGTGATCTACGGATCGGCTGTGCCGAAAGTCTCCGACATTCAGGCTTCACTTATCGGACGTTACAGCACTGCATTCTCAGCATTAGCGGAAACGCTGGATAACCAGGAAGAAGCAGAAAAGCTGACCATTGAGCCTACCGTTAAAAATCAGTCATTACCTTTAGCGGTGTCTTATGTGGGTGAAACACCTGAAGGTGCGCAGAAACAGCTGGCGAAGTATATCCAGCAAGTTGACGACCAGGTAAATGAAGAACTGGAAAAAGACCTGAAAGACAACATCGCGCTGCGTATGAAAAACTTGCAGGATTCTCTGAAAACTCAGGAAGTAGTTGCGCAGGAGCAGAAAGATCTGCGTATCCGTCAGATTCAGGAAGCGTTGCAGTATGCGAATCAGGCGCAGGTGACAAAGCCACAGGTTCAGCAGACTGAAGATGTGACGCAAGATACGTTGTTTCTTTTGGGGAGCGAAGCGCTGGAGTCGATGATTAAGCATGAGGCGACCCGTCCGTTGGTGTTCTCACCAAACTACTATCAGACTCGTCAAAACCTGCTGGATATCGAAAGCTTAAAAGTTGATGATCTTGATATTCATGCTTACCGCTATGTGATGAAACCGACGTTACCTATTCGTCGCGATAGCCCGAAAAAGGCAATCACTTTGATTCTGGCGGTGCTACTGGGCGGCATGGTTGGCGCGGGGATTGTGTTGGGGCGTAACGCTCTGCGTAATTACAACGCGAAGTAATCTTTGCAGTTTTAAAGAAAAAGGGCAGGGTGGTGACACCTTGCCCGTTTTTTTTGCCGGATGCGACAACAATATCGCATCCGCTTACCCCGCAACTCACTGATGTCGTTTACGCAGGTTCTCAATTACCGTCGTTAAATCCAGATCCTGATCCTGCAACAGCACCAGCAGGTGATACATCAAGTCAGATGCCTCATTCTTCAGCTCAAAGCGGTCATGTACCGTCGCTGCCAGTGCGGTTTCCACGCCTTCTTCGCCCACTTTCTGCGCAATGCGTTTGGTGCCGCTGGCATACAGTTTGGCGGTGTAGGAGGTTTCCGGGTCGGCAGATTTACGTTCGGCGAGCAGTTGTTCCAGTTGATACAGGAACAGCCACTGGTGAGCGGTGTCGCCGAAGCAGCTGCTGGTGCCTTTGTGGCAGGTTGGCCCGATTGGATTTGCCAGCACCAGTAACGTGTCGTTGTCGCAGTCCGGAGCAATACTCACCACATTGAGAAAATTGCCCGACGTTTCGCCTTTGGTCCACAGTCGCTGTTTAGTGCGCGAGAAGAAGGTGACTTTGCCGCTTTCGATGGTCTTGTCTAAAGCTTCCGGGTTCATATAGCCCAGCATTAACACTTCACCGGATACCGCGTGTTGCACAATCACCGGCATAAGTCCGTCGGTTTTTTCCCAGTCCAGTTCGCGACGTTGTTGTTCTGTTAACATATCCTGATCTCCACGCCCTGTGTTGCCAGGTACGCTTTTAATTCACCAATATTGATTATTTGTTTGTGGAATACGGAAGCTGCCAGCGCGCCGTCAACGTCGGCATCGCGGAAGGCTTCGAGAAAGTGTTCCATGGTGCCCGCGCCACCGGAGGCAATTAGCGGAACGTGGCAAACTTCACGCACTTTTTTCAGTTGTTCGAGGTCGTAACCGTTACGCACGCCGTCCTGATTCATCATGTTGAGGACGATTTCTCCGGCACCGCGTTTTTGCACTTCCTGTACCCAGTCGAGCGTTTCCCACTGAGTGACGCGGGTGCGGCTTTCATCGCCGGTATATTGATTCACATGATATTTACCGGTTTCTCCGTCGTACCAGGTATCAATACCGACCACAATACACTGCACGCCAAAGCGATCCGCCAGGCGAGTAATTAACGTCGGGTCCGCCAGCGCAGGCGAGTTGATGGAAATTTTATCCGCGCCAAAGGAAAGAATTTTCGCGGCATCTTCCAGAGACTTAATCCCACCCGCCACGCAGAACGGAATGTCGATCACTTCCGCCACGCGAGATACCCAGCTTTTATCTACCACACGGCCATCGCTGGAAGCGGTGATATCGTAGAACACCAGTTCGTCTGCACCTTCTTCGGCGTAGCGTTTTGCCAGCGGCACGATATCGCCAATGATTTCATGGTTGCGAAACTGTACGCCTTTCACCACCTGACCATCACGAACGTCGAGACACGGAATTATGCGTTTTGCCAGCATGCGATGGCCTCCTTCACGGTGAATTTACCTTCCAGTAATGCCCGACCAACTATTACGCCGCGCACACCAGTGCCACGCAGGGCCGCCACATCATCAATGTCGCCAATACCGCCGGAGGACTGAAATGCCACCTGCGGATATCTGGCGCACACTTCTTCATATAAAGAGACGTTAGAGCCTGCCAGCGTGCCGTCGCGCGAGATATCGGTACACAGCACATGTTTCAGGCCGACGGGCAGATAGGTTTCCACCAGTTGTTCCAGCGACACACCCGAATTCTCTTGCCAGCCGCTGACCGCCACCTGCTTGTTGCCTTGCTCGTCAATACGGACATCCAGCGCCAGCACTAAGGCATCGGCACCGAAACGTTCAAACCAGCCTTTCACCATTTCTGGTGATTTCACCGCGGTGGAGCCGACCACCACGCGCGCAACGCCCGCTTCCAGTAACGCCGCCACGTCTTCTTCGCTACGCACACCGCCGCCAACCTGCACCGGAACGTTAACGCCCGCCACCAGGGTTTTAATCAGCGGGATTTGACGTTTAGCCGGATCTTTTGCCCCTGTCAGATCCACCAGGTGCAACACTTCGGCACCCTGCGCGGCGTAATCCTGCAATCGCGGCAGCGGGTCGTTACCGTAATCGCGCTGTTTGCCGTAATCGCCCTGATGGAGACGTACCACGGTGCCGTCGATTAAATCTAATGCCGGAATAATCATCACATCTCCAGGAAGTTTTTCAGCAACTTAGCGCCAGCGGCACCAGAACGCTCCGGGTGAAACTGCACGCCGTAGAAGTTATCTTTTTGTACCGCCGCGGTGAACGGTTCGCCGTAATTACATTGGGCAATGGTCCACGGATTGACCGGCATTGCGTAGCTGTGAACAAAGTAAAAGTACGCGCCGTCTTCAATCCCCTGAAACAGGCGGTTACCTGCCTGCGGGTAAACGCGGTTCCAGCCCATATGCGGCAGCGGCAGACCAAAGTCGGTCATTTTCGGCACGTCTACGTCGATGATGCCCAGCAAGTCGACGCCGTTGCTCTCTTCGCTGCGCCGCCCCAGCAGTTGCATCCCTAAGCAGATGCCCAGCACCGGTTGGGTACAGGCTTTGATGAGATCAAACAGCTCGCGCTCACGCACCTGATCCATCGCTGCTTGCGCGGTGCCAACGCCGGGTAAAAACAGTTTATCGGCCAGCAACACCACGTCCGGGTCACGGCTGACTTTGGGTTCATAACCGTGACGCGCAATGGCAGACTTCACCGAGTTCAAATTGGCGCAGCCAGTATCAAGGATCACCACGTTCATTACAGCACTCCTTTCGACGAGGGCAGGGTGTCGCCTTCCACGCGGATGGCCTGGCGCAGGGTGCGACCAAAGGCTTTGAACAGGCTCTCTACACGGTGGTGATCGTTTTTACCTTTGGTTTTCAGGTGTAGCGTCACGCCCATGGTGTAAGAGAGCGAACGGAAGAAGTGCTCGATCATCTCGGTGCTGAGATCGCCCACGCGCTGGTAGGTAAACTCGGCTTTATATTCCAGGTGCGGGCGACCAGAGATATCCAGCGCGCAGCGGGCAAGGCATTCGTCCATCGGTAGCACAAAACCAAAGCGGCAAATACCGCGTTTGTCTCCGAGGGCGATTTTTAGCGCTTCGCCCAGCGCCAGGCCGGTATCTTCGACGGTGTGGTGATCGTCGATATAGAGGTCGCCTTTGACGTTGATTTCCATGCGGAAACCGCCGTGGGTAGCGATCTGATCCAGCATATGATCAAAGAAGCCAACGCCGGTGTTAATCTTGCTGCCACCTTCACGATCCAGCCACACCTGAACGTCAATCTGCGTCTCTTTGGTGTTGCGCACTACATGGGCGTAACGGTCTCGTTTAGTGAGCTGCTCGCCAATCATTGGCCAGTTGAGGGTTTCGCGGTCATAGCGTAAACCATTAATACCCATGTTTTCCGCCAGTTGAATGTCGGTCGCGCGATCGCCAATCACATAACTGTTGGCGCGATCCATCGCTTGCTCAGCCAGATAACGCTCCACCAGTTTTACTTTCGGCTTGCGGCAGTCGCACTCATCTGCGGGCAGGTGCGGGCAAATCAGCACTTCATCAAACTGTACGCCTTGCGAGGTGAAGATCTGCATCATCAGGTTGTGCGGGCCATCGAAATCCGCCTGCGGGAAACTTTGTGTTCCCAGACCATCCTGATTGGTGATCATTACCAGTTTGTAGCCCGCTTTTTGCAGCTTCAGCAGTTCCGGGATCACGCCTGGTTCAAAGGCGAGTTTGTCAAAACGGTCCACCTGAAAATCACTCGGCGGTTCGCTAATCAGGGTTCCATCGCGATCGATAAAAAGATACTTCTGACTCATCAAACTTGCTCCGCACGTAAGGCGTCAATGACGCGCTGGCTTTCTTCACGGGTTCCGACGGTAATTCGCAGGCAGCCGCTTAAAGAGGGTTGTTTATTCTGATCACGTAAGATAATGCCCTGATCCCACAAAGATTTAAACACTGCGCTGGAGGCTTTAAAGCGCGCCAGAATGTAGTTGGTTTCAGAGTCGAAAACCTGCTCTACGCAGGGGCTCTCTTTCAGTGCGGCAATCAGGTATTCGCGTTCTGCAATAATTTGCGTCACTCGTTCGCGCATAGCGACGATTCCCTGCGGGCCTAACGCCTGGGCCGCAATGTCGGCAACCGGCGTCGAGAGCGGGTAGGGGGCGATCACTTTCATCAGCAGGTTGATGACTTCTTCGTTTGCCAGTGTAAATCCGCAACGAAGCCCCGCCAGAGCAAAAGCTTTCGACAGTGTGCGCAAAATAGCCAGGTGCGGATATTCCGCCAGCCAGTCAGCCAGCGATGCCTGCGGGCAAAACTCGATATAGGCTTCATCGGCAACCACAATCGCCTTACCGCGGGTTAGCTCCAGCAGAGTGCGAAAATCCTGCGGATTGATCAGTTGCCCTGTCGGGTTGTTGGGGCTGCAAACATAGACCACTTTTACGCCGTCCAGCTTGTCGGAAATGCCCTGTAAGTCCAGTTGCCAGTTGTCCAGCGTCGGCACTGTGCGGCACTCGACGCCAATGGTTTCGGCGCTGACGCTGTACATGCCGTACGTTGGCGGGCAGTAGAGGATGGCGTCTTTACCCGGTTCGCAAAAAGCGCGAATCAGTAGTTCAATACCTTCATCTGCGCCACGGCTGACCAGCACCTGTTCCGGTTTTACGCCTGCATATTGCGCGTAATTTTCAATTACCGCTTTTGGCTGACATTCCGGGTAGCGGTTGAGCGTTTGCTGAGTGAGCTGAAACTCCACGGCTGTGGGGTATTCGTTGGCGTTCAGCCAGACATCGCCGTTACCACCCAGACGACGCGCCGACTGATACGGCGTCAGGTTGCGGACGTTTTCACGCGCTAAATCGGTAATAGTCACGGTGCTCATGCTTGCTCCTTAAGGGCGTTAACACGCAAAGTAACGGCATTTTTGTGGGCGGTCAGGCGCTCGGCGGCGGCCAGTGTTTCAATGGTCGAAGCCAGCGCGGAGAAACCTACTTTCGACAGTTCCTGCACGGTCATCCGCTTCTGGAAATCCGCCAGTCCGAGGCTGGAACAGGTGGCGGTGTAACCGTAAGTCGGCAGAACGTGGTTGGTGCCGGAGGCGTAATCACCTGCCGATTCCGGTGACCAGTCACCAAGAAATACCGAACCGGCGCTGGTGATGCCATCGACCAGATCGCGGGCGTTGCGGGTCTGGATGATCAGGTGCTCCGGGCCGTACTGGTTGGAGATCTCTACGCACTGCGCTAAATCTTTAGTCACGATCAGGCGGCTGGCGCTCAGTGCCTGGCGGGCGGTTTCGGCACGCGGCAGTTCTGCCAGTTGGCGTTCGACGGCCTCGGCAACTTGATGCGCTATATCAGTATCGGGCGTCAGTAAAATCACCTGTGAGTCCGGGCCGTGTTCAGCCTGAGAAAGCAAATCAGAAGCCACGAAATCCGGCGTAGCGCCGCTGTCAGCAATCACCAGCACTTCCGACGGGCCTGCGGGCATATCGATCGCCGCACCGTCCAGACGCTGGCTCACCTGACGTTTCGCTTCGGTGACAAAGGCGTTGCCAGGCCCGAAGATTTTGTCCACTTTCGGCACAGATTCTGTACCAAACGCCAGCGCGGCAATGGCCTGTGCGCCGCCGACGTTAAACACGTCCTGCACACCGCACAGCTGCGCCGCGTAAAGGATCTCATCGGCAATCGGCGGCGGTGAGCACAGCACCACTTTTTTACAGCCCGCAATACGCGCCGGAGTTGCCAGCATTAATACCGTTGAGAAGAGCGGGGCGGAGCCGCCAGGAATATACAAACCAACTGAAGCTACCGGGCGCGTGACTTGCTGGCAACGCACGCCTGGCTGCGTTTCAACATCTACCGGCGGCAGTTTTTGCGCAGTGTGGAAGGTTTCAATATTCTTTACTGCCACCGCCATCGCCTGTTTTAGCTCGTCGCTCAGGCGTCCGCTGGCGGCGGCAATTTCCTCAGCAGACACCTTCAGTGCGGTAACCGTGGTTTTATCAAACTTCGCGCTGTATTCCCGCAGGGCCTCATCGCCGCGTGCTTTCACGTTATCGAGAATATCGTTAACAGTGCGGGTAATGCTTTCAGAAGCGGAGATCGCCGGGCGCATTAACAGCTGGCGTTGTTGCTCCGCAGTACAGCTATTCCAGTCAATGATTGTGTTAAAGCTCATGGCGATCACTCCATCATCTTCTCAATCGGCAGGACCAGGATTGAACTGGCACCCAGCGCTTTCAGTTTTTCCATCGTTTCCCAGAACAGGGTTTCGCTACTGACCATGTGCATCGCTACGCGTTGTTGGTCACCCGCCAGCGGCAGAATGGTTGGGCGTTCGGCACCTGGCAGCAGGGCGATGACTTCATCCAGACGTTCGGTCGGTGCGTGCATCATGATGTATTTTGATTCGCGCGCCTGGATCACACCCTGAATACGGGTCAGCAGTTTGTCGATCAGTTGCTGTTTGGATTCTTCCATTTCGCCATCGCGTTGAATCAGGCAGGCTTTCGAGCGATAGATAACTTCGACTTCGCGCAGGCCGTTAGCTTCCAGCGTGGCACCGGTGGAAACCAGATCGCAAATCGCATCCGCCAGTCCGGCACGCGGGGCGACTTCAACAGAACCGTTCAGTAAGCAGGATTTAAAAGAGATGCCTTTCTGGTCGAGATAACGCTTGAGCAGGTGAGGATAAGAGGTGGCGATACGTTTACCGTTTAAGGAGAGCGGACCGTCCCAGGCTTCATCAACCGGCGTTGCCAGCGAAAGACGACAGCCGCCGAAATCCAGACGACGCAGGGTAAAGTAGCGTGGATCTTCACCCTGGGCGCGGCGGTTAAGCAGCTCTTCTTCCAGCACGTTTTCGCCGATAATCCCAAGGTCTACCACGCCATCCATTACCAGACCGGGAATGTCGTCGTCACGCACGCGCAGAATATCAATCGGCATGTTTTCTGCCATCGCGATCAGGCGCTGGGTGTGAAGATTAATTTTAATGCCACAGCGCGCCAGCAATTCGCGTGAGTCATCACTTAAACGGCCGGATTTCTGCATAGCTATGCGTAAACGAGTGTTGTCTGTCATTTTGTTATTCCTCTTTAAACCTGTCTGAACCGTTATCAACCGCGCAATAAAAAAGCCCCCGGAAGGTGATCTTCCGGGGGCTTTCTCATGCGTTCATGCACCACTGGAAGATCTGAATGTCTTCCAGCACACATCGCCTGAAAGACTAGTCAGGATGATGGTGATGATGGTGGTGTTTAAATTGAACGCGTGTCATAAAAGTCTCTGTGAATGTTTATTCAACTGATGTCTTTTAACCTAAACCACTTTCACGTTAGAAAGCAAGGGCTTTTTTATATATTTTATGGCAATGGATTTGTTTAATGAATGAGCGGGGAAAGGAGGGGGCTAAGAGGACTGTCCTCTAAGCTGACGGCACCAAAAATAGCGAAGCCTGGATTTTCGTCTCACTGACAATACCTTGATCTACAAACTAATTAATAAATAGTTAATTAACGCTCATCATTGTACAATGAACTGTACAAAAGAGGAGATTGACATGCGTACAATTAGCTACAGCGAAGCGCGTCAGAATTTGTCGGCAACAATGATGAAAGCCGTTGAAGATCATGCCCCGATCCTTATTACTCGTCAGAATGGAGAGGCTTGTGTTCTGATGTCACTCGAAGAATACAACTCGCTGGAAGAGACGGCTTATCTACTGCGCTCCCCCGCTAACGCCCGGAGATTGATGGACTCAATCGATAGCCTGAAATCAGGCAAAGGAACGGAAAAGGACATCATTGAGTGAAACTAATCTGGTCTGAGGAATCATGGGACGATTATCTGTACTGGCAGGAAACAGATAAGCGAATTGTTAAAAAGATCAATGAACTTATCAAAGATACCCGCAGAACGCCATTTGAAGGTAAGGGGAAGCCAGAACCCCTGAAACATAATTTGTCAGGTTTCTGGTCCCGACGCATTACAGAGGAGCACCGTCTGGTATACGCGGTTACCGACGATTCACTGCTCATTGCAGCATGTCGTTATCATTATTGAACAGATTCATTCATAGAATGAATTGTCAGTTTTGATACGCTAGCGTAGCCTTATAGATCTAAGGTGTATCAGGAGATAACGGATGAAAAAGGTCGCAATTGTCGGGTTAGGGTGGTTAGGCATGCCGCTGGCGATGTCACTTTCAGCGCGAGGCTGGCAAGTCACCGGGAGTAAAACCACACAAGATGGTGTCGAAGCGGCCCGAATGAGTGGCATTGATAGCTATCTGCTTCGCATGGAGCCTGAGCTAGTTTGCGATTCTGACGATCTGGATGCCCTGATGGATGCCGATGCGCTGGTCATTACGCTTCCGGCACGTCGTAGCGGCCCCGGCGATGAGTTCTATTTACAAGCGGTACAAGAGTTAGTGGATAGCGCGCTGGCCCATCGTATTCCCCGCATTATTTTTACCAGCTCAACATCTGTCTATGGCGACGCGCAAGGCACGGTGAAAGAAACCACCCCGCGTAATCCAGTAACCAACAGTGGACGAGTATTAGAAGAACTCGAAGACTGGCTGCACAATTTACCCGGTACTTCGGTCGATATTCTGCGTCTTGCGGGCCTGGTCGGACCGGGACGTCATCCCGGACGCTTCTTTGCCGGAAAAACCGCGCCTGATGGTGAACATGGTGTTAATTTAGTCCATTTAGAAGATGTTATTGGCGCTATCACTCTGTTGTTACAGGCACCTAAAGGCGGACACATCTATAATATATGTGCGCCAGCTCACCCTGCGCGTAATGTTTTCTATCCGCAGATGGCCCGTTTACTGGGGCTGGAACCTCCGCAGTTCAGAAATAGTCTGGACAGCGGCAAAGGTAAGATTATTGATGGCAGTCGGATTTGTAATGAACTGGGATTTGAATACCAGTATCCCGATCCGCTGGTAATGCCGCTGGAGTAAACGATCACGCCAGCAGGACGCCGCATGCACTGCAAGGGGGCGTGTATGAAACCACTGCTGGATGTGTTGATGATCCTCGATGCCTTAGAAAAAGAAGGCAGTTTTGCGGCGGCGTCGGCCAAACTCTACAAGACGCCGTCCGCTCTGAGTTACACCGTTCACAAGCTGGAAAGCGACCTTAATATTCAATTGCTTGATCGTAGCGGACACCGCGCTAAATTCACCCGCACCGGAAAAATGTTATTAGAGAAAGGGCGGGAAGTTCTGCATACCGTGCGGGAACTGGAAAAGCAGGCGATCAAACTGCATGAAGGCTGGGAAAACGAGCTGGTGATTGGCGTGGACGACACGTTTCCTTTTTCTCTGCTTGCGCCACTCATTGAAGCTTTTTATCAACATCATAGCGTGACGCGCCTGAAGTTTATCAATGGCGTACTCGGTGGTTCATGGGATGCCCTGACTCAGGGGCGAGCGGATATTATTGTTGGCGCGATGCATGAGCCACCATCTTCCAGTGAGTTTGGTTTTTCACGGTTGGGCGATCTGGAACAAGTCTTTGCGGTCGCGCCTCATCATCCGTTAGCCCTGGAAGAAGAGCCGTTAAATCGTCGTATTATTAAGCGATATCGGGCGATTGTGGTGGGGGATACTGCGCAGGCAGGCGCTTCTACGGCATCACAACTTCTCGACGAACAAGAAGCCATTACCGTTTTCGATTTTAAAACCAAACTGGAGCTGCAAATTAGCGGCCTCGGCTGCGGCTATTTACCCCGTTATCTGGCGCAACGTTTTCTCGATAGTGGCGCGTTAATCGAGAAGAAAGTGGTCGCCCAAACTCTCTTTGAACCCGTCTGGATTGGCTGGAACGAACAGACCGCAGGACTTGCCAGTGGCTGGTGGCGGGATGAAATTTTAGCAAATAGTGCGATCGCCGGTGTTTATGCAAAATCTGATGACGGAAAATCAGCCATTTAAAGAAAAATTATTCTGACAAGCCTCTCATTCTCTTGTCATTTCCCCCCCATTTAGGCACAATGCGCCGCTGTCAAAAAATGACTAAAAACCGACGTTTCATCAGCGTCGGTTATTTTTTGCTTCAAACCAATCATTCATACCAAGAGGCCGGGCTTCGTACCGGATAGATATTTACTAAAAATCGACAGTTGTTGTCGCTGAGGAATCCAAAAAAATGGGGCAATTTTTTGCTTACGCGACGGTTATCACCGTAAAGGAGAATGACCATGTCGCATAACGTTACTCCAAACACCTCTCGCGTGGAATTGCGTAAAACGCTTACGTTAGTTCCGGTTGTAATGATGGGTCTTGCCTATATGCAGCCGATGACGCTGTTTGATACTTTTGGTATCGTTTCAGGCCTCACGGATGGTCATGTGCCGACAGCCTATGCGTTCGCATTGATTGCGATCCTGTTTACGGCTCTGAGCTACGGGAAGCTGGTTCGCCGCTATCCTTCTGCTGGCTCTGCATACACTTACGCCCAGAAATCCATTAGCCCGACTGTCGGCTTTATGGTGGGTTGGTCTTCTCTGCTCGACTATCTGTTCGCGCCGATGATCAACATTCTACTGGCGAAAATCTATTTTGAAGCTCTGGTGCCTTCCATCCCATCGTGGATGTTTGTGGTGGCGCTGGTGGCCTTTATGACCGCCTTTAACCTGCGTAGTCTGAAATCCGTAGCGAACTTCAACACTGTAATCGTCGTGTTGCAGGTAGTGCTGATCGCGGTGATTCTGGGCATGGTTGTTTATGGCGTATTTGAAGGTGAAGGCGCTGGTACGCTGGCGAGCACTCGTCCATTCTGGTCTGGCGATGCGCATGTTATCCCGATGATTACCGGGGCGACAATCCTGTGCTTCTCCTTTACCGGCTTTGACGGCATCAGCAACCTGTCGGAAGAAACCAAAGATGCAGAGCGCGTGATCCCGCGTGCGATTTTCCTGACCGCGCTGATCGGCGGCATGATCTTCATCTTTGCAACTTACTTCCTGCAGCTGTACTTCCCGGATATCTCTCGCTTTAAAGATCCGGATGCGTCACAGCCTGAAATCATGCTGTACGTTGCGGGTAAAGCGTTCCAGGTTGGCGCGCTGATCTTCTCCACCATTACCGTACTGGCGTCCGGTATGGCGGCGCATGCAGGCGTAGCGCGTCTGATGTACGTAATGGGTCGTGACGGCGTATTCCCGAAAAGCTTCTTCGGTTATGTACACCCGAAATGGCGTACTCCGGCGATGAACATCATCCTGGTTGGCGCGATTGCCCTGCTGGCAATCAACTTCGACCTGGTAATGGCAACGGCGCTGATTAACTTTGGTGCGCTGGTGGCGTTCACTTTCGTTAACCTGTCGGTCATCTCGCAGTTCTGGATCCGTGAGAAGCGTAACAAGACGCTGAAAGATCACTTCCAGTATCTGTTCCTGCCGATGTGTGGTGCGCTGACCGTTGGTGCGCTGTGGGTTAACCTGGAAGAAAGCTCAATGGTTCTGGGTCTGATCTGGGCTGCTATCGGTCTGATTTACCTGGCTTGCGTCACCAAGAGCTTCCGTAATCCGGTTCCGCAGTACGAAGACGTAGCATAATCATCTTTTCTAATAATAAACCGGAGTCGAATGAACATTTGGCTCCGGTTTTTTTATTCTTTTGTATCGAACTCCTCATTAATAACCATTTGTTCTAATTTAGAGAATTTGGTTATTGGTCTGCATTCCACCAGTCATGAATAATTTCCTCATTAACATTCATCTGGTTAATTAATTTATGTTTTCAATGATATTAAGCGGGCTAATTTGTGGTGCTCTGCTGGGATTTGTCATGCAGCGTGGGCGTTTTTGCCTGACAGGTGGTTTTCGCGATATGTATATCGTGAAAAATAATCGCATGTTTTACGCCTTGCTGATTGCAATTTCGGTACAAAGCGTGGGGGTTTTTGCGTTAATTCAGGCGGGCCTACTGACTTACGAAGCCGGGGCGTTCCCGTGGCTTGGTACTGTTATAGGTGGGTATATCTTCGGGCTGGGAATTGTTCTGGCGGGTGGATGTGCCACCGGGACCTGGTATCGCGCGGGTGAGGGATTGATCGGCAGTTGGATCGCGCTTTTCACTTATATGGTGATGAGTGCGGTGATGCGTTCTCCACATGCCAGTGGTTTAAATCAAACCTTGCAGCACTACAGTACTGAACATAACTCTATTGCTGAGACTTTTAATTTGTCTGTGTGGCCGTTGGTTGCCGTTTTGCTGGTGATAACGCTCTGGGTGGTGATGAAAGAGTTGAAGAAGCCAAAACTCAAAGTCGCGACCTTACCGCCGCGCCGAACCGGGATCGCTCATATTCTGTTTGAAAAACGCTGGCATCCCTTTGTCACAGCTGTACTCATCGGTTTGATTGCGCTTTTAGCCTGGCCCCTGAGTGAAGCAACCGGACGCATGTTTGGGTTAGGAATCACTTCCCCAACGGCCAATATTCTGCAATTTCTGGTCGCGGGTGACATGAAATACATTAACTGGGGCGTTTTCCTGGTGTTAGGGATCTTCGTGGGGTCATTTATTGCAGCCAAAGCGAGCCGTGAGTTCCGCGTTCGCGCAGCTGATGCACAAACAACATTACGTAGCGGGTTAGGTGGTGTACTGATGGGCTTCGGTGCCAGTATTGCAGGTGGTTGCTCTATCGGTAATGGACTGGTTATGACTGCAATGATGACCTGGCAGGGCTGGATTGGCCTTGTATTTATGATTCTCGGAGTCTGGACTGCGTCCTGGCTTGTGTATGTTCGACCGCAGCGTAAGGCGCGACTGGCAACTGCTGCGGCAAATTAAGTAAGGTGTAAAGATGGTGATTAAAAAGCTGGATGTGGTGACGCAGGTCTGTCCGTTTCCACTCATAGAAGCAAAAGCAGCTCTGGCAGAAATGGTCAGCGGCGATGAGTTAGTGATTGAGTTTGATTGCACCCAGGCAACTGAAGCAATCCCACAGTGGGCGGCAGAAGAAGGACATGCCATCACCGATTATCAGCAGATTGGCGATGCAGCGTGGAGCATCACCGTTCAAAAAGCCTGACTCAACATTGTCCTCCGCCGTACCAGCGGCGGAGGCTTCAAATTAGACAATCTCTTCCGCGTACTGCCAAAGTGCTTTTAACAGCGCCACTTTCTCTTTGTCATCGGCATATTGTTGTACCAGCATCTGCAATTCATCAGCATAACCCTGCAAAAACTCTGGCGTGAAGACCTGGCGACGGTGCTCCAGCCAGCGTTGCTGCTCGGCATAATCCAGCGTCCCCGGGAAGTTGCGTGCCCGATAATTGAACAACAGCTTTTCAATCCGTTTATCAACAAAAGTGATATCCAGTGCCGGTAAATTACGCGGCTCGGTTTCCAGCACAATTTTCATTGCTGCACGATCTGCGTCACTGAAAAAGCCGTTATAAAGCTGTGCATCCACGTTATCTGAAGGCGTAAACGGTTCGGCTTCCGCGAATATCGCCACCACTTTTTCGCGCACTTGCGGATTTTCACGCAGAATTTTCAGGTTATCGAGGCAATGCTGACGATTAATTCCCAGTCGGTCGGCATCTTCCGGGCGTAGCGTATTCGCCTGGGCCAGCACCGGACATTTATTGATATGCACCAGCTTAACCGGAACGGCGGCGTTATCGCCAAGATCGGTTTTTGCGGTATATAAACGCTCGCGCAATGTGTCGCTATCCAGTTCCAGTAATGGCGAAATGTCTCCTGCCAAATCCACCATAATTACGGCATTGCGATTTTCAGGATGCCACGCCAGCGGTGCCACCCAGCTGGTATTGCCGCGCCATGCTCCAAACATTCCGGAAACGTGCACCAGGGGTTTCATCTGCGGAACATCAATCAACGCCATCAGTTTGTGTTTATTACGATGGGTAAAGAGATAATCAAACAGGCGTGGCTGACGCGTTTTTACCAGCTTTGCCATCGCAATAGTGGCGTACACATCAGCCATCGCATCGTGGGCGTTGCTATGTTCAATACCATTCGCTTTGGTTAAATGCTCAAGGCGAAAGCTCGGTAGACCGTCATCATTTTCAGGCCAGTTTATTCCTTCCGGGCGCAGGGCATAACAGGCACGCATAACATCCAGTAAATCCCAGCGCGAGTTATCATGCTGCCAGCTCCAGGCGTAAGGATCGTAGAAATTACGATAAAAAATGTTGCGTGTGACTTCGTCGTCGAAACGCACATTGTTGTAGCCCAGAATACAGGTCTTCGGTACGGTAAAAAGCGAGTGAATACGGGCGGCAAACGCGGCTTCGTTTTCTCCTTTCGCCCGTGCTTCCTGCGGGGTAATACCGGTAATTAATACGGCTCCTGGCTGGGGTAAATAGTCATCAGCGGGCTTGCAGTAAAAGACTTCGGGTTCGCCGATGACATTGAATTCGCTATCGGTGCGAATGGCTGCGAACTGTGCAGGGCGATCTAACGCGGGGTGCGTGCCAAAGGTTTCGTAATCGTGAAACAAAAAGGTAGATTGTTGCTTACCGTCATTCATCATTAGGTTAAATCCGTTATTTCTGCTGTCTGCCAGAGTATCAAATATCACCGTGCTAATCAGCTTTAGCGCCACAATTTGGCAGCGAGTGGCAACAGATCATGTCAGATAAAAATGAGAGGGTAGTCACATTTTCTTGCACTTTATTCCAGCCAGTTCATAAGTATTTCCGTAAAAAGAACAGCTATTTGAAACTCCTGAGGGTTTGCTGTTGAAACGCCGTCTTATTATTGCTGCTTCTTTGTTCGTTTTTAACTTATCGTCTGGTTTTGCGGCGGAAAACATTCCTTTTTCACCTCAGCCTCCAGAGATTCATGCCGGGTCCTGGGTATTGATGGATTACACCACCGGTCAGATCCTCACCGCGGGTAATGAGCATCAACAGCGCAATCCCGCCAGCCTGACAAAGCTGATGACGGGTTATGTCGTGGATCGCGCTATCGATAGTCATCGCATTACGCCAGACGATATTGTCACCGTGGGGCGCGATGCGTGGGCGAAAGATAATCCGGTGTTTGTCGGTTCTTCACTGATGTTTTTGAAAGAGGGCGATCGCGTATCGGTACGTGATTTAAGCCGTGGTTTAATTGTGGATTCCGGAAATGACGCTTGTGTTGCTCTGGCTGACTATATTGCCGGTGGGCAACGGCAGTTTGTTGAAATGATGAACAACTATGCCGAGAAGCTGCATCTCAAGGATACGCATTTTGAAACAGTGCATGGTCTGGATGCACCTGGCCAGCATAGCTCGGCTTATGATTTAGCTGTGCTTTCTCGTGCTATCATCCACGGCGAGCCCGAGTTTTATCATATGTACAGTGAGAAAAGTCTCACCTGGAACGGTATCACCCAGCAAAACCGTAACGGGTTGTTGTGGGATAAAACCATGAATGTTGACGGCCTGAAAACGGGTCATACTTCTGGTGCCGGGTTTAATCTCATTGCTTCGGCTGTAGATGGGCAGCGTCGTCTCATTGCAGTGGTAATGGGGGCTGACAGTGCAAAAGGTCGTGAGGAAGAGGCAAGAAAATTACTGCGTTGGGGGCAACAAAACTTTACTACGGTGCAAATTTTGCACCGTGGGAAAAAGGTCGGAACGGAACGCATCTGGTATGGCGATAAAGAAAATATCGACCTGGGAACGGAACAAGAGTTCTGGATGGTGCTACCGAAAGCCGAAATTCCACATATCAAAGCCAAATATACCCTTGATGGTAAAGAACTCACCGCGCCAATTAGCGCCCATCAGCGGGTAGGGGAAATTGAACTTTACGACCGTGATAAACAGGTGGCGCACTGGCCGCTGGTTACCCTGGAATCTGTCGGGGAAGGCAGCATGTTTTCTCGCCTGAGTGATTATTTCCACCATAAGGCCTGACCTTTCTTTTGCAGCAGACTGGCAGGAGTGCGAGTCTGCTCGCATAATCAACACTCATTCCTTGTGGTTTTAATTTTGCAACTATACTGTATATAAAAACAGTATCAATGGAGGCGTCATGAACTACGAGATTAAGCAGGAAGAGAAACGTACCGTTGCAGGTTTCCATCTCGTTGGCCCGTGGGAACAGACGGTAAAGAAAGGCTTTGAGCAGTTGATGATGTGGGTAGATAGCAAAAATATTGTGCCGAAGGAGTGGGTTGCTGTCTATTACGACAATCCAGATGAAACACCCGCCGAAAAATTACGCTGCGACACCGTCGTGACGGTGCCGGGTTACTTTACGCTTCCCGAAAACAGTGAGGGCGTCATTCTGACAGAAATTACAGGTGGTCAGTATGCGGTGGCGGTAGCTCGTGTAGTCGGTGATGATTTTGCTAAACCCTGGTATCAGTTCTTTAATAGTCTCTTGCAGGACAGTGCTTATGAAATGTTACCAAAGCCCTGCTTCGAGGTTTATTTGAACAATGGCGCGGAAGATGGGTACTGGGATATCGAAATGTATGTTGCGGTGCAGCCAAAACATCACTAATTCATCTCAGGGCGGTGTGTTAACGCGATGACCACTCTTTTTTTTGAAAGCGAAAAGAGTAAGATGCGCCTTTCAATTTTTTCGCTCCTGCCGGGAAATTACACTGTTCCCGGTTTGTCCGTCGGATAATTCAGAGGCGCGCCTTCTGGCCGACAGATGAGTTATGAGCGCTTTTAATCTCATTACGGAGTTTCTGCGTGCGTGCCGATAAGTCATTAAGCCCGTTTGAAATCCGGGTATACCGCCATTACCGCATTGTGCATGGTACTCGGGTCGCGCTGGCATTCCTGCTCACTTTTCTCATTATCCGCCTGTTTACTATCCCGGAAAGCACCTGGCCGCTGGTCACCATGGTGGTGATTATGGGGCCAATCTCGTTCTGGGGTAACGTTGTCCCTCGCGCCTTTGAGCGTATTGGCGGTACGGTGTTGGGTTCGATTTTAGGTCTTATCGCTCTGCAACTGGAGTTAATCTCGTTACCGCTGATGTTAGTCTGGTGCGCGGCGGCCATGTTCCTTTGCGGTTGGCTGGCGCTGGGCAAGAAACCGTATCAAGGTTTATTGATTGGGGTGACGCTGGCAATTGTTGTGGGTTCCCCGACAGGTGAAATTGATACGGCGTTATGGCGAAGCGGCGATGTGATCCTCGGCTCTTTACTGGCAATGTTGTTTACCGGTATCTGGCCACAACGGGCGTTCATCCACTGGCGCATTCAACTGGCGAAAAGTCTGACCGAGTATAATCGGGTCTATCAATCTGCATTCTCACCGAACTTACTCGAACGCCCACGTCTGGAAAGCCATCTACAAAAACTCCTGACCGATGCCGTGAAAATGCGTGGACTGATTGCGCCCGCCAGCAAAGAAACCCGTATTCCAAAATCGATATATGAAGGTATCCAGACCATTAACCGCAATCTGGTTTGTATGCTGGAGTTGCAAATCAATGCATACTGGGCCACGCGCCCCAGCCATTTCGTGTTATTGAACGCGCAAAAACTTCGTGATACCCAGCACATGATGCAGCAAATACTGCTGAGCCTTGTTCATGCGCTGTACGAAGGTAATCCGCAGCCGGTTTTTGCCAATACGGAAAAATTGAACGATGCTGTGGAAGAGCTGCGTCAGTTGCTCAATAACCACCATGACCTGAAGGTTGTGGAAACACCAATCTATGGTTATGTGTGGCTGAACATGGAAACGGCGCATCAGCTTGAGTTGCTATCGAATCTGATTTGCCGGGCCTTGCGCAAATAATTCCTGAACTTCAGAATCATCTTGCTGCTGCTTCGATTCAGCAAGGATAAAGGGTATGATAGTGAAAAGGGATAAAAGCATTGTCATCTGCGGCAGCTATGAGTAATGTTGGCCCTAACGAATAGCGGTTGCTTAAACGAATCCGACTCTCACATTATCAGGGGTATAAAAATGGAAACTACCAAGCCTTCATTCCAGGACGTACTGGAATTTGTTCGTCTGTTCCGTCGTAAGAACAAACTGCAACGTGAAATTCAGGACGTTGAGAAAAAGATCCGTGACAACCAGAAGCGCGTCCTGCTGCTGGACAACCTGAGCGATTACATCAAGCCGGGGATGAGCGTTGAAGCAATCCAGGGCATCATCGCCAGCATGAAAGGTGACTATGAAGATCGCGTTGACGATTACATCATCAAAAATGCCGAGCTCTCCAAAGAACGCCGCGATATCTCCAAAAAGCTGAAAGCTATGGGCGAAATGAAAAACGGCGAAGCGAAGTAATTCCCGTTTTATTCAATGAGGGTTGCCCGGCAACCCTCATTGCTCATTGATTCTTATCTGTGTATCACCGTCATCATTCTCATCCGAGAACCAATCGAAATTAACAACAGCCTTCTTCTGTATGCAGCAAGGCAAAAAGTTCTGTAACTCCATTGTTATTAACTGCACTGGTTACTAACACGTTGTGCGCTCCAGCTTCCCGTAACCAACTTTTCACCAAAGATATTTGTTCCATGCTGGCTAAATCTGCTTTGGTTACTACTCCAATGACCGGGTGATTCATGGCCCGGTAGGGCGTTTTTACCTCTAATTCCTGCTTCAGCGCTGAGATTCCTGCTTGTTGCCAGAAAAGCAGGCACCTGCCGTCTGAACGGTATCGATCCGGAAGCGTATCTGCGCCATATTCTGAGCATACTGCCGGAATGGCCCTCCAACCGTGTTGACGAACTCCTGCCATGGAACGTAGTTCTCACCAATAAATAAGCGTCAATACGGTGCTCCGTTGACGCTTACTTTAATCCGTTTTCTGAGCTTAGATTTTTCTGTTCCTACCCAGACCGTGGATTTGGAATTCATTTTTTGTCAGGTCAATGCTAATCGTTAAAACGGCCATAACGCACCTCCACTGGAAGGTTTATCAGTAATATCCTACCGTTGCTTCATGGTCGGGGCGTCCATTCCATTATTATCGGTTTTCCTTTCTGTTTATAAATGAAAACGCCAGCTGTATTCAGGCTGGCGTCAGGAGAAATGAAGCCTGTTGAGTGAGATTCACCGGTTCTGGTGCAGAAGCTGCAGATGGCGCAGGGTAAGGACATCTTCTCTTGCCTGCTTAATACAGGACAACAGTGCTGTTTCTGTGGTTAATGGCACTATACCCTGTATCACTGCATTGTCTTACAGCAACTGGTGAGGGCTGGCATAAGTTGCCGGTGTTTCGGTAGAGTCACGGTCATCCACCACGCGGAGTGAATAACCGTTTTCAGCGGCCTTATTAATCAGTTCAGTGATATTAACACCATCAATGTCAACGACAATGTGCCCCATATCCAGCGCCTGTACGTTAACGCTGTCGGCTTCCAGTGTCATCATTTCGCCTCCGGATACTTACCCAGGGTAATGTTATTTACCGTTCTGTAATTGTCGCGGGTCATCAGGCCGGTTGCCCGGCGTGCCCGGAGGATATCAATACTGTTTATTAACTGAGAGCGGGTACAGGCGCTGAATCCCGGCTGGTCGGTACGCACCAGCGCGTATTTTTCCACGAGAAAGTTCACCGCATCACACAGTGAAATGCCTGCCTCAATATGCTGCTCAATCACACGTTCATCGGCAAAAGGTGTGTCATTCAGTGTGAGGCCATAGTGCTGGTCCAGCAGTCGGGACAGCAGTATCTGCCAGATTTCAACAGGAGACGGGCGAGAACTGGCCGCCTGCCCGGGTAATACAGGTAATGTTTTCATACTGAAGATTTTCCTGATATGCAGATATAAAAATGGAAAAGTGGCGTGGTGAAAACACCAGGCCGTAGCAGAAGGCTATTCTGGAGAGTTAATTTTTCATTTCGGGCGTCGGATAAACAGCCAGATAAACGTAACCACAACTGCTGAGGGTATCGGCTTTGCAGGTCAGCCCTTTTGCATACAGCGTGACGGTATGCTGATGGCGGGGATTCAGTTCACCGCTGGTGAGCATGAGTTCCAGTTGTTTCATCAGCAGCGGAAAGGCCTGGTCCAGGTGGTACGCATCTGCATCGCTGAACAGGCCTCTGATACCGGCGCGGTCGGCAAGGTAATGCAACCGGTTACCCTCCTGCACCAGACGTGCCCCGAAACAGGGCGTCACGGTGCAGGGCAGCCCCCACCAGGGGCGGTCGTGATTGTCGTCGGGAAGTGTTGTCCCGGGGAGTGTGTCTGACACGATAAAATCCTTACAGAAAATCGGCTAAGAATGGTCCGGTAGTGGCGATAATTCTGCTCATCAGAATTCCCACTCAGTTCAGGGTGACGCTCATCAGCCGGACATACGGACCAAAACTGTCCTTACGGCGTTCAGCAAACACGGCCAGCACACCGGGAATATCCTGCACTTCACGACCGGTATACGCTTCAGCACTGCCGTGCCAGCGGTATTTACCGGTACAGAACGGAAAAAGACGGGATGTCGGATGTTGTTGGTGAATACGCATGGCTTCACCACGGGTGATAATTTTCATAATGGGATACCTCTGAAGACAGAAGATAAAAGTGAAAACAGGTGTGATGTGGTTGTGAAGGGTTAAAGCAGACCATGTTCGGCAAAGGAGAAAACCTGGTTGCCACCGACTATCAGATGGTCCGGCACCCGGATATCCACCAGGCCCAGTGCCTGTACCAGACGTTCGGTGATAAGCCGGTCTGCCTTACTGGGTGTGACTTCACCGGACGGGTGATTGTGTGCCAGTACCACGGCAGCGGCATTGTGGTACAGGGCGCGTTTAATCACTTCCCGGGGATGGACTTCCGTGCGGTTGATGGTGCCGGTGAAGAGGGTTTCACCGGCAATCAGCTGATTCTGGTTGTTCAGATACAGCACCCGGAATTCTTCACGCTCCAGTCCCGCCATGTTCAGAATCAGCCATTCCCGTGCTGCACGGGTGGAGGTGAAGGCCACGCCGGGTTCATGAAGATGGCGGTCCAGGGTTTTCAGAGCCCGCAGAATGAGGCTGCGCTCGCCGGGCGTCATCTCTCCGGGCAGAAAGGAAAGTTGTTGCATTGTGCTTCTCTCCATTCAGTCGATGATGCGCATAATGGCGCTGCATTCCGGATGCTGCAGGGCGTAATCCCGCAACCGGTAATAATGGACCGTCATGGCATAATTCTCCGTACGACAGGCATGATGACTGTACGTCATCAGACAGGCGGCAATACCGGCGGCTTCCGGGCTCATTTCTGCGCGGTTACCGTTCATGGCACTGAACAGTACCCATGTTTCGTCATCATCGTCATCCGGTTCGGGTGCCATAAATGCCCCGCCGTTGTTCAGGGTGTACAGATTCCAGATACCACCGCAGTAGTCTTCGCACAGACGGTCCATCCAGCCGAAGACACGGGGCTCCAGGGTCACCCACTGTGGAATGAGGCCAAAATGCTGCGGCCAGAAGCTGATGCGCTGTTCATCAGGGACGAGGCTGGCAACCAACTGAGGCGGATTATTCTCTGGTGTTGTAGCTGAATAAATTGTGGGGGTATTCTGAGAAACGGTTTTCATGAGATAACTCCTTAAATAACAAATAAATGTGTGTTTTTCAGGAACGAAAGCTGAATGATTCCCTCACTCAGGGAAACGGCATCAGCGCAGGCTCTCCAGCATCGTTTCTGCCATCACCCACAATGCGCGATTGAGCTTAATGTCGGTATCAATGCTGTGAATGGCCCGGGTATGGATACGTTTTCCTTTTGCACTGCGACCGGAAATCCCGCCTTTCAGCATATTCTCCTGGATGGTCTGATATGCGCTCCACAGGTCCTTACCGTAATCCTCCCGGCGTCGCGGCGTCAGAATGTCGGCGGTGGTGACGGGCTGATGTTCGTCACCATAACGGTAAGTCAGTGCCGCCTGTGCCAGCGCCTGGCGTGCCGGTGGCGGCAGGACCAGCGACTGCATGGCATCACGCTTCTCCTCTATCCGGTCAAACACGCCCACCACCTCGTAAGCCCCTTCAATGACTCTGTCCACCACATTTCCCCGGTGCGGAACACGTACTTCCCCCAGAGACTGACCACAGACGCAGCCGTTCTGGCAGACGAACCTGAAGTACCCCGGCAGCATCTGGTAGCTGGAGGTACCGTCATGAGAGTTGAGCAGAATAATTTCAGGGACATGTTCTCCGTTTATCTCTCCGGCCCGCCGCAGACGCAGCATGTGTTTTGTGTATCCCCGGCGGCCCGGGTCGCGCACACGGGTCTGGCAGGCGAAGAATGGCTGAAAGCCTTCCCGCTGCAGGCTTTCCAGTACGGTGATGGTGGGGATGTACGTATAGTTCTGGCTTCGGGACGTGTGTTTATCTTCCCCGAAAATCCCCGGCACATAGTGCATCAGTTCTTCGTGTGTCAGCGGACGGTCACGGCGTATCTGGTTCGCATAACCAAAACGACTGGCTAGTCGCATAATTTGCTCCTTATCGGTGGTTAAGATTTACTGGTGTAATAAATGAAAAAGCCACGTCTCCCGGAGAAGACGCGGCCTGATGGGTGAAATGAATGACGTTTATTGTCTGAGAAGACCGTCACTGGCGAGCCGCGTATTAAGCACCTTTCCGGCATCGGGTTCAGAATTCCGGCAGCGCCAGCGTCGCTGACCTTCCGCGTTGCGGATAACCCGACGGAAATGCATTCCCGGGTCATCCTGGATAAACACATTGCGGTAAGCGGTTATGACAGCAACCGCCTGCCCGTATGAGAAAGATCCTTCAGCCAGGACATACTCTGTGTAACCCGGCATATCTGTTTTCTCCTGATAAATAAAAAGCCTCTGCCACGCGTTGTGACAGAGGCTGAAGCATGAAACTGACTTCAGGGATCAGTTAACGTTTTTTCCGGAAACGGTAATCAGCAGTGGATGGTAGTCCTGGGGATTGAAAACCGATAACGGCAGACTGACACGATGGCCGTTACTTTCTTCAGTTGCTTTAATGATTTCGGTTGTGGCGACATTTTCCACGCACTCCGTTTCCAGAAATGCGTCTGTGGTTCGCGTGGCATTACTGTCACCAAAAGCTTCCGTTTCCATTTTTCTGGTCACCAGCGTCTGACCATATTTGTCTTTGAGTTGCAGAGTGATGGTGAGGGGGCCAAATCCTTCATCGTTTCCGCCATTATCCAGCCGGAACTGGTAAGCACAAATATTTCCCGGGAGCCATATCGTATCTGTATTGCGTATACTGATGTAACGTTGATCCTGTGCCCGGAGTGGGGCAGACCACGTTAACCCCAGAATGAAGGCGGTAATCATGCAGGTTTTGAACAGGTGAATCATGGTATTTACCTCTCTGAGTCATGACGATGACACTGACAAATCAGGTGATAAAGCGTAAAAGGCGCAGAATAGCCGTTATGCCGGTAACTCCGGGGGTAATGCTTCTTCCAGTCGGTTAACCATATTGCCGAGATGGGATGCATCATATTCCATGACGGGGCGTTGCCTGATGATACTGACCACCAGTGGTTTGATTAACATATTGGTCGCGGCCCGTTGTTGTATACCGGCGGCGAAAATGATCTCCAGAGCATTCTGATCGATAACACGGGCCAGATTCTCGTTCAGATTTTCAATCTCATGTCCGGTCAGCAGGAAACTGCCGGCAAGCCATGTCACCTGCTCCTGAATCATTGCCAGAATTTTGACGCGATCTTCTTCAACCAGCGCTCCGGCAATTTTTCCTGATACAGCGGAGGCAATCATTCCCCCCAGAACACCGCCAACCACACGCCCTGTCAGTGCACCAAATGGTCCCAGTGGACTGAACAGTATCCCGCCCGCCACTGACCCGACAGCTCCACCTGCCACACCGGAAGATGCCACGGCAAGATTCCTGATGAACTGCGCACCGGAGATCCGTCCCCGCAACATTTTGATCATGTCAGGGCCGGTTGTGACAGCTACCAGTGCCAGAGATGTCACCAGCGTACCCTTCATTACTTTGTTCAGGGCACTGATATTTCCTGCACCGGTCCCCTTCTGAAGAGCCAGTCGGACAGTCGGGCTGGCAGTCGAAAAATCAATGTGCTTCAGCATACCCTGAACAACACTGAGCCGGTGGAGTTGCTGGGTTGTGACGTAGACAGCCAGTGTGCGGGTGAAGGTTTTTCCTGCCTGGACAGCAGCTGTCTGCAGGGCAGCATCGCGATCGCCGGTGCTGAGCCAGAAGACCGATGCCGTCAGGGCAAAACTGATCCCTCCGGCCGCCAGACTGACAACCGAACCCTCGGCAATATCATAAGTGACCGATTCGATGGTCCCGAACCGGGTGATATTACGGGCCTGAGTATAAGTCAGATGTCCCCGACGAATCAGCCGGGACGCTTCTGCGGGATCGGTTACACCGGGTACTTTACCTTCGCGGATCTTATTCCTCATGGTTTCAACAGCGCCGGCATACTGATCACGGGGGACTTCCAGTTGCATGGGGCCATTATTTCCCATGTAACGATACTGTCCGTTTTGTCCGTCGAATGCCGCACCGACGCTACGGGCTGCAGTTGAACAATATTTCGTCTGGATTTCTGTTCCGCTGACCAGTCTGTCTGCTCCATTTCTGGCATTATTATCACCGAGGATCCGTGCGTTTTTCAGACGGACTCTGTCGACAATATGGTTTCCCCGTTCAGCGGCAAACCCATGTCCCTGCCCTCCGGAAGCAAACATTTTCTCATTTGTACTCCAGGTTTCCGGCAGTTTCATGAGAATCAGACCATTCGCCGTTGCATCGGAAATAAAGCTGTTGTAAGGGCGTTCATAAATTTCCTGACACAGTGTTTCTGTTTCGCGACAAAGAGAGGAGCAGTACCATTCCGGATCCGGCTTATGATTTTCCGGGGCATGATGTACTTCTGTCAGCCCGCAGGAGGCACAGATACGAAGCTCATCCACGTGATGGAATGATACAAAACGGCGACCTTCTGAAAAGGGATACCAGTCACCGCCGTCCAGGCAACGATCGAGAAAATCGTCATTCGCTTCCGGTGATAAATTCAGGCGGTTCCGGAAGAGCGTTTTCAGTTCATCAGGTGTGAATGACAGGTTCTCTTTCAACTGTTCGTTAAACCCTGCCATGTTTCTTTCATACCAGGCATTGTTCAGTAACCAGTTTCCGTCTGCCAGTTCAAATTCCCTCAGCTCTCCCCGGGAAATCCGTTGAGAAATGAGCGTCAGCCAGATGCGCTCCGTCAGTGAGTCAGGAAGGCTGTAATCGTTTTGCAAACTGGTCAGCCACGATTTACTGTTGAGCACCGGTTGTTCTTCCAGTGTCTGGCTGATGGCACAGGTCAGTTTTTTCAGCGCCTGGATCTGGCTGGCCGCCCATAGCAGCGTCACTAATGCAGCCAGCCAGTACAACAACCCGCCCCACCACATCAGTGACGGTGAAATATCGTACTGTAACGCGATCAATGGTGCGCATGCAGAACACGCCATAAGGAAAAAGGCAGTATAAAAACAGCAGTAATACCCGTTAATTTCCTTGCTGATATCTTCTGGTGTGATCCCGTTCTGCTGAATGTTTTTGATCTGCAGGGGAACAGCCAGCAGACCACCGGCGAGAGCGGTGGTCAGAATAAATTTCACAGAGTCAAAGGTGTGAGCCTCCAGCGCGATATGTTTACCATCAAGTCCCCACATGAAGCTGATGATCATTCCGGCAATCGTCAGAAATACGCCTGCCAGCCAGCGAATATGGAACAACCGGGTTATGCGTTCGGTGATATAGCCAGCCAGTAAGGCCGGGCCGAACAGACACAGCAATATGAGCCCTGCCAGCGCAGAAGCCGTGCTGATTAATGCTCTGAACAAAAGGCGAAGAATGGCAAATCCTGCGATCAGCAGGATCAGCGCGCCGACTATCTGTAACATAGTCACTCCGTGATGAATATCATGTTATTGTTAATGCCAGCGAATGTGGCGTTGAAGATCCGTTGCGCCGGTCCGGGTCCCGGTCATGATGACCGGGACCACAGAGAGGCGATGGTTCTGTCAGAAGGTCACATTCAGTGTGGCCTGACCGTTATACCCTTCAGCGCTGCTGCCGCTGACGCTGTGGGCATAACCGGCCTGAACGCCCAGGGTGATATTTTCCCGGACACGGGCTTCCAGTCCGGCCTGCAGGTCCAGTGATGTGCCATTCTGTGAGGGAGAGAACGTCATCCCGCTGCCTGCAGTGGAAGTCCCCACACGCATATCTCCCCGGGAGCTGAAGGTGCGGATAACAGAAGGCTGTACCCACCAGTTCACCGGTAATTCACTCACACTGTGTTTTGCACTGTCACGCAGGGGGGCACGGGATGAGGTGCCTTCGCCAAAGGTCATATCGTTGTGGCTGCCCAGACGGAAACCGGCACGCACATGTTGTGCACTGCCATGCCCGAACTTCACATAACCGGCGTTGTCCTTACCGTCATCCAGGGAAAGTCCCTGCCAGGTATACTGCAGTTGTGGCTCCAGCATCAGGTTGTCAGTGATACTGAAGGGCAGACCGGTTTCCAGTGAACCCAGCCAGCCCCAACCCCGGGCGCGGAAGTCGTTATTGTCCGTTGACGCTTTCATGCTGTGGCGGGTTCCCAGGGCCACAATGTCAGCCCACAGTCCGGAGGCGTTGTGTATCAGATTCAGGTATCCGCCCAGGCTGCCGGCATCATCCCGGACCGTGCCGACACGGGAGCCGTCATCATCCTTAACATCAACGGAAGAATGGCCAGCAGCACCATATACCCCCGCGGTCACAGACATACCGGCAACCTCTGTTCTCATCAGGTCACCCTCCAGACGGACGAATCCATAGCTGCCGCTGCTTTCCGGCGTGGCCCCACGGGCAATACCGCCATTGTTATCGTGACCGAGATGACCGCCCTGAATGCTGAGACGGACGCTGTTGTTTTCACCATTTACACCGGTCTGATGGCTGCGGGAGCCTGCCACAATCCGGTCATAGTCCATTGCCTGTGTCAGCATGGAGGCATACAGGGGGACTTCTGCACGATAAGCATTTTCACTGCGCAGATACCAGCTCTCATCACTGTCCCGGTTGAGGGAGTAGTTAAAGGCACCGGCCTGCAGCCTGTTCCCCTGGACAAAGGCCCCTTCCTCCGTGGTGGCACCGTTAATGGCTTCAACCACCTGAATACCCTTACCGCTGGTCGCCAGCCCCGACGCACTGTTGCCGGCGTTCACCAGGTTCAGGATGGTTTTTCCGGTTGCCCTGCCGCCGTCAATGACCAGTCTGTCAGCATTGTTCTGTGCCATATCCGGGCGTACACGCAGGCTGATGGTGCCATTCTGTCCGTTCAGGTTTTTCACTTTCAGGGTTGCCGTGTAGTGGCACACTAAATTTGGCCACCTGATGAAAGGTGATATTCTCACCACAACACAAAACAGGTGACTTAATGAACAAGAAAACCAAACGAACCTTCACCCCTGAGTTCAGGCTGGAATGTGCACAGCTGATTGTTGATAAGGGCTACTCATATCGACAGGCCAGTGAAGCGATGAATGTCGGTTCAACCACGCTTGAGAGCTGGGTACGCCAGCTCAGGCGAGAGCGCCAGGGTATTACGCCCTCTGCCACACCCATTACTCCAGACCAGCAACGTATCCGCGAGCTGGAAAAGCAAGTTCGCCGTCTGGAGGAACAAAATACGATATTAAAAAAGGCTACCGCGCTCTTAATGTCCGACTCGCTGAACGGTTCACGATAGCCGCCAGACTAAG
>ERZ1106915.332-NODE-332-length-73836-cov-12.993250_pt1 | contig 73836 bp, 59 predicted proteins | sample MGYA00403653_ERZ1106915 | MGnify/ENA primary metagenome ERZ1106915 (study PRJEB35170, sample SAMEA104062404) | human gut metagenome | biome: human gut; feature: human-associated habitat; material: faeces | place: Denmark | collected 2012-06-06 ...
TTCGTACTTCTACGCCATAGCTGGATACTGTCTGCATCTCTTTTCCTCCAACAAATCATTTCTTCTGTCAGGCTTTTTTCTTTTTCCTTTTGTCCTTCGATGTAAACAAGCAGATGGATATGGTCCGGCATCACCTCCATTGCCAGGATCTGAAATTTATATTCTTCTGCAAGATCCTGTAACATTTCTTTACATTCTGTATCGATTCCATTTTTTAAAACCTTTTTTCTGTATTTTGTACACCAGACAAGATGATACTGCAAAGAACAGCTATATCCCCTACCATATGAAAGTTTGTTTTTATCTATATCAAATATATCTTTTCCATATAAACATTATATCATATGTATCTGTTTGTGTAAACATTTGTTCTGTTTTTTGTAAAAAAATTTGCGCGTCTAACTCATCACTGGAAGTAACGAGAATGCGACGCGCAGTTATTCAAGAAATCCAGAAACGATTTTCTTTATGGAAGAGCTATCGTTTTTCACAACTCCATTGAACCATTCATTGATTTGAGAAACGAAAACCTCTCGAACTTCTTTATTAGGGATGACTAGACTGTACATACCGTTTTCGTTCTTTCCAAGCCGTGTAAGATAACCAGTTGTAAAAAGAACGCTCCATACATTATCAATGTTGTTATCAATTTCATCATAAGTCAAATCCAGCCGAATTTTCTTTTCAACCGCATTCCCAGCGATCAACTGCTCGATTTCATCTTTGGTGGTTGTATCTGCCTTGTCAACAAAGCGTTTAACCAAGTCATTTCCGCTACTGTTAATCCAGTAAGATTTTGGGTGTGCGTCCGGGTCCGTCAGCCGATCTAAAACATAGTTTATTACATCCCATGGGCAGTAAATGTCCACATTCCCAAAATGATAACCGTCATACCACTCTTTAACTTCTGAAGAATGTTCTTGCATATTGTAGTCAGCCAAGAGGTTCGCTACTTCTTCTTTTGTGAAACCGAATTCTTCCTCATACTGAACATCATCAGCAGCATAAACCTTGAAATTATTCAAACCCGTAAAGATGCTCTCCTTGGAAACCCGAAGGCATCCTGTCAACACAGCAAACTGCAGATAATCATTTGTCTTTAATGCCTCACCAAACACGCCTCGGATTAGTGATACCATCTCTCTATAATAGCCGTGCTGAAATGCTTTGTCGAGCGGCACATCATACTCGTCAATCAGAACAATTACTTTCTGATTATAATGTTTATATAATAGCTCTGATATTTTCTTTAGCGAAAATTTAAGCTTTACTGCAAGTACAGTTTCTCGTCCCTCTTGAAGCGAAATCAAATCACGATACAGTTTCTTTTCGTCGTCATCCAATCTGTCACTATTCAGCAAATACTTGAAACGCCTAGCTTCACTGGCAATCAGCTCACACAATGAGTACTGTGCCTCCTCAAATGTGAGCCCGTCCACGCTTTTTAGGGACAAGCACACAACCGGTTACTTTCCCATATATTCCCTGCAAAGTTCTTTATTCTGTGAGATATAAAGACCATCAAACAATGTTGCATCTGTTCCAATTTCAAAAAAGCTCTTAAGCATACTCATGTTTAAGGTTTTTCCGAATCGGCGAGGTCTTGTAAACAGGTTCACTTTACTCCAATTCTCAAGAAGCCGCTCTATCAGTTTCGTTTTGTCCACATAATAGCAGCCCAACTTTCGAATTTCTTGAAAACTTTCAAACCCAACTGGCAGCTTTTTCAATCCAAGCACACTTTACACGCTCCTTTCCGAAGCTGTACTCCTGGAGTAATGTGCAAAAAGAACAAATTCTTCACAGCCTACCCCAATGTATTTTGATTTTACCATTTAGCAGGTCAAATAACAAGTCAATAAGTCAGCGTACCGCCACTATTTTTCGCCCCATCGCAAGCTCCGGTATGCATCCTTGATAAAGCCCACGAACTCCAGGCTCATCGTTTCCACAACTTCCTTTCCTGCAACATTCTGCAAAACCATCACGCTGACCACTTCATCAACATACTTCTGGCAGTTTCCTTCTAAATTATCTGTTTTTTCGTTCTTTATAAAGAGAAGTGAGCCATGAAATCATAAGCGAACCACTGGCAGTAATAAAAAATGTTTTGAAGTTGTGGTAATCACTTTCTGCAACAACAAAATGCAGGTTTTTCCTTATTTTTTCAGTATTTTCAGGGCATTCGCAATCCGTATGATTCACTTGAGTTGCACTTTATTATGGAAGTTCACATTTATCGCAAAACCCGTTCCACATCCCCCACCACTTTCCTCTCAACCTCCTGTGCCTCTGCCTTTGTCTTAGCAGATACAGAAATATAAACCTTCAGCTTTGGTTCTGTTCCAGAGGGACGGATAACGGCGGAGCAGTTGTCTTCCAGTAAGTATTTCAGCACATCGGACTTTGGAAGTCCATCCAGGCCCTGGTTGTAATCCAGGACTTTTAGGATTTTCTTTCCTCCAAGGCTGGCAAGTGTCTTTCCCGGGCCAGCTTCTTCGTGAAAACGCCTCATAATGTTTTTCATTTTCTCGAAACCTGCAGGACCGTCGAATTCATAGGAGTGAAGGGTATTCAGGCAATAGCCATACCGGGAAAACAGCTCCTGAAGCTTCTCCCAGATACTGCTTCCATGAGCTGCATAGTAACTGAACATTTCGCAGATCAGGAATGCTCCTGCTACCGCATCCTTATCCCGCACATAGCTTCCTGAAAGATATCCATAAGATTCTTCAAAGCCAAAAACAAAGGAATCCGTCTTTTTGGCCTGTTCCAGAAAACCGATCTGTTCCCCTATATATTTAAATCCGGTCAGAACATTAACAGTACGTACTCCATAATCGGCTGCGATTCTTTCTGCCAGGTCCATGGTTACGATGGTTTTGATCATAACTGGGTTGTCTGGCATCTTATGGTGTTTTGCCCGCTGGGAACATATATAATCCAGAAGCAGCAGACCTGTTTCATTTCCGCTCAACAAAACATATTCTCCACGGTCATCCTTAACTGCAATGCCAACACGGTCACAGTCCGGATCCGTGGCAAGAAGCAGATCCGCATTACACCTTCTGGCATATTCCAATCCCAGTGCCATTGCTTCCCTGATCTCCGGGTTGGGATAGGGGCAGGTCGGGAAATTTCCATTTGGCAGACGCTGTTCTTCCACTAAGGTAATGTTGGTATACCCCATTTCTTTCAGTGTTCTTGTCACAGGGATAAGACCGGTTCCATTCAAAGGGCTATACACGATTGCAGCATCCCGGTTCACTTTTTTTCCGAATAAAACGGACTGATTTTTTACATTTTCAATAAATGCAGTCAGCACATCCTCTGAAATATATGTAATCTTTCCCTCTGAAACTGCTGTACCAAAATCCAGCCTTTTCACATCCGTAAAAATATCCAGCTTTTCGATCTCACCTAAAATTTCTGCCGCTGCTTTTGTGGTAATCTGACAGCCATCTTCCCCATAAACCTTATATCCGTTATATTTGGAGGGATTGTGGGAAGCTGTGATCATAATGCCTGCGGAAGCAGTCAAATATCTGACTGCAAAGGACACAGTGGGAACCGGATTCAAATGCGGCCACAAATGGACCAGCACACCGTTAGCTGCAAATACAGAAGCCGCAGTTCTGGCAAATACATCGGATTTAATCCGGCTGTCAAAGCCGATCACCACAGACGGTCTGGAAAAATTTTTCACCAGATAATCTGCCAGTCCCTGGGATGCTTTTGCAACTGTATAAACATTCATCCGGTTTGTCCCGGCACCGATCGTTCCCCGGAGTCCTCCAGTTCCAAATGCCAGATTTTTATAAAACGCATCTTCTATCTCTTCCTGGCTCATCTCCCTTAATAGAGAGTGCAGATCATCTTCAACTGCATTTTCAAGCCACTTTTTATATTCATCCTTATAACTCAGCATCTCTTCTTTCCTAGCCCTTCCACTTATTTCTCAGCATACCACCTTCAGCATTTTCCCTTTTCCATGTATCCGGATCCCGTCCATTCCAGCCGGGACAAAAATACAGTCACCTTTAAAGAACTGCAGCTCCCCTGCTCCATCTTTTCGCATAACCCCGCATCCGTCTATGCACTGCAGTACCTGGAAAGAAGTGCTGTCTGTATGATATTCCAGAAGCTGGCGGCACTGTTCCGTATTAAACAGCATACGCTCCACCTGAAAATAACGGCAGCGGCACAGCAGCTCTGTTGCACACCCTCTGTGGTAATTTAACACCCGCTGGGGCTGTCCTGGAGGTGTGCTCTTGTCTAATTTTACAACTTCCAGGGCTTTCTCTATATGCAGGGGTCTCTTTTTCCCGTATTTATCCTGACGGTCATAATCATACATTCTGTATGTCAGATTGGAATTTTCCTGGATTTCTGCCATCAGACAGCCGGCACCAATGGCATGTACCGTTCCGGCTTCTATATAAAAAGTATCATTTTTATGTACCGGGATCTTCTGGAGATACTCCCCGATGGTGCCATCCTCTATGCTTTTCTTCAGCTGCTCCCTTTCCATATCCTGGGAAAATCCATATACTAAAGAAGAATCCTTCGCCGCATCCAACACATACCACATTTCTGTTTTTCCCCTGGAGCCATTTTCATGGGTTCTGGCATATTCATCATCAGGGTGTACCTGCACGGACAGATCTTTCTTTGCATCGATAAATTTGATCAGGACCGGCAGTTCCCCTGCTGCCAGCTGTTCCTTTGTATAATTGCAAAGTGGATGGGTCCCCAGATATTCCGGGTGCTCTTTGAGGACCTCCTTCAGGGTCATCCCGGCAAAAGCGCCGGACTCCACCAGGCTTGGCCCATCCGGATGGGTAGAGCACTCCCAGGTCTCTGCCAGGGGATTGAGCACACTTTCTTTTCCAAAGTCAGCCCGCAGGCGCTGTCCTCCCCACAGGTAATCCTTTCCCGCCGGTTTTAAAAGGAAAGGCATTTCCTCCTGAAATGCCCTGTTTTTTGTATTATAATTCAAGCTCGTATTTCTGTTTATCATATACACTGATCTCCCTGCCAAGCTGCACCTCTATCACCTGAAGCTTTGTATCCGCAATGATCGTATGGCGGCATCCCGCTGCCATGGTCACAACGTCTCCCGGTTTTACCTTCTGCTCCATTCCATCCACAATGGTCCTTCCCTCACCGGAAAGCACGGACCAGATCTCGTCCCGGTTGGAATGGCTGTGATAATTCATGCCATGTCCCGGATTCAAGGTGACCTTTATGGTCATCCCGTCCTCATCCACATCCAGCACCCGGAAACTCCCCCAGGATTTTTCCGCAAACATGATCTGCTTATCAATATCATCCACATAAGGCTTTATATAGCTGGACTGCTCCTTATCAGATACCAGGATCCCATCCGGTCCTGCAGACACCACCACATTCTTTAAGCCCATGCAAAGGACCGGAACCTTCAGTTCATTCACAACATTTACATTCTCACAGGTATCGCTTAGGATCGCTTCCCCAACAGTGGGATCATCCATGGCCTCCGTAAGCGTATTCCATGTACCAAGATCCTTCCACTTCCCGTGATACCGGAGCACTTCGATCTGCTTTTCATGCTCAACCACCGCATAATCGAAGCTGATCTTTTGCAGAGTCTCATATTTCTCATAGAGGTCTTCATAGTCTGTAAAAGAAATCAGCTCATGTGCGCGCGCCAGCACATATCCAAGGCGGAAAGCGAACACGCCGCCATTCCACAACGCACCCTGTGAAATATATTCCTGTGCTGTTTTCTTATCCGGTTTTTCCTTGAAAACATCCACCTGGCTTATTTCTTCCTGGGTTTTCGGAATGATATATCCGTATTTCTCGCTGGGATAGGAAGGCTCAATTCCCATCAGCACCAGGTTTGCCTGACTGCTCCCTGCCAGATCTCCCAGCTTTTTCAGGCTCTGGAAATAGGAATCCTCCACATAGGGATCGACCGGACACACAACCACAGATTCGGATTCCGGGATCTTTTTCACATCATGAAGGTAAGAAGCTGCCAGGACAATTGCGGGAAACGTATCCCTCCTGCACGGTTCTACCGAAATCCCCACATTTCCCCCCAGCTGGTTATGAATCGCAGAGACCTGGGATTTGGAGGTTGCAATGGTTACGGCAGCTTCCGGGTCTGCTTTTTTGATCTGTCTGAAAACACGCTGCACCATAGAATGGTACTCTCCGTTTTCATCCTGGAAGATCCGGATAAACTGCTTGGACCTCACATCATTGGAAAGGGGCCACAATCTTTTCCCGGAACCACCTGATAATAAAACTATATTCATGCCAAACTCTCCCCTTATCTTTCTGCACGCATAGGATTATGAAGGAAATCCTCATAGGCAAGACGGATGCCATCCTCCAGTTCTGTCTGGTAGGTCCAGCCAAGCGCGGCACTTTTGGAAACGTCCAGAAGCTTTCTGGGTGTTCCATTAGGCTTGGTGGTATCCCAGCGGATCTCCCCGTTATAGCCGGTCACCTTGGCAACCAGCTCTGTAAGCTCCCTGATCGTAAGCTCTTTTCCGGTTCCTGCATTTACAGTCTCATTTCCGCTGTAATGGTTCATCAGAAAAACACACAGGTTTGCCAGGTCATCCACAAAAAGGAACTCCCGCAGCGGACTGCCATCTCCCCAGCAGGTCACATAGGGAAGCCCCTGTTCCTTTGCCTCGTGAAAACGGCGGATCAGTGCCGGAAGGACATGGCTGTGTGTAGGATGGTAATTGTCATTCGGTCCGTAAAGGTTGGTGGGCATGACTGAAATATAGTCTGTGCCATACTGGCGGTTCAGGAATTCACAGTATTTAAGGCCGGAGATCTTGGCAAGGGCATAGGCTTCATTTGTCTTTTCCAGCTCTGATGTGAGCAGGCAGCTCTCCTTCATAGGCTGCGGTGCCATTCTCGGGTAAATGCAGGAAGATCCAAGAAATTCCAGCTTCCTGCAGCCGTTTTTCCATGCAGAATGGATCACGTTCATCTCCAGGATCATATTGTCATACATAAAATCTGCCAGGGAAGTCTGATTTGCCACAATACCGCCAACCTTTGCAGCTGCCAGGAAAACATACTCTGGCTTTTCCTGGGCAAAAAATCCCTCCACTGCGTCCTGGCGGCAGAGATCCAGCTCTGCATGTGTCCGGGTTATGATATTGGTATAGCCCTGCTTTTTTAGTTCTCTTACAATCGCAGATCCAACCATTCCCCGGTGTCCTGCCACATATATTTTTGCATTTTTTTCCATCATGATTTTCTTTCCAGCTTTCTGACTTTCATTGATTACCTTTTTATTTGTTCTGCGCGCATTTCACTTTTGCTTCCTGCTTTGCCAGGTCACGGTCATGCTCTGCCATGATTTTTACAAGCTCCTCATAGCTTGTTTTCTGCGGATTCCAGCCAAGCACTGTCCGGGCCTTTGTAGGGTCACCCCAAAGATTATCTACGTCTGTTGGGCGGAACCACTGGGGATTTACACATACCAGCATTTTTCCGGTTTGTACGTCATACCCTTTTTCTTCCAGACCGGTGCCCTCCCAGCGGATCCGGATCCCATTTGCAAGAAATGCCTTCTCTGTAAAATCACGGACCGTATGCTGCTCCCCGGTTGCAATGACAAAATCTTCCGGCTTCTCCTGCTGCAGGATCAGCCACATGCATTCCACATAGTCCTTCGCATATCCCCAATCACGAAGGGAATCCATATTTCCAAGCTCCAGATGATCCTGAAGCCCTTCTGCGATTCTTCCTGCTGCCAGGGTGATCTTTCTGGTAACAAAGTTTTCGCCTCTGCGCTCAGACTCATGATTAAAAAGAATGCCGTTCACAGCAAACATTCCATATGCTTCCCTGTATTCCTTTGTGATCCAGAAGCCGTACTGCTTGGCAACTGCATAAGGACTGTAAGGATGGAAAGGTGTGGTCTCTCTTTGAGGAACCTCCTCCACTTTTCCATACAGCTCGGAGGTAGATGCCTGATAAATCCTGGTTTTCTTTTCCATCCCTAAGATCCTCACGGCTTCCAGAATACGGAGCACGCCAAGCGCATCCACATCCCCGGAATATTCCGGGACATCAAAGGATACCTGCACATGGGACTGTGCTGCCAGGTTATAAATCTCATCAGGCTGGACAATATTGATGACCCGGATCAGGGAAGAGGAATCCGATAAATCCCCATCATGCAAAGTTACCTTATGTTCTGCAAGAAGATGATCAATCCTGCCAGTGTTTGAAATGGAAGCTCTTCTCACGATCCCATGAACCTCATAGCCCTTATCAATCAGCAATTCCGCCAGGAAAGACCCGTCCTGTCCGGTGATACCTGTAATCAATGCTTTCTTCATAATCTCCTCCAAACGTTCTTTTATTTATTAACTTTCCATATCATACTGGAAAAATCAGAGAGATTTAAGTGTATATCTTGCCATGTTGTAGCATTATATTGACTTTTCTGGTTTGGTGATGTACAGTTAAACTAATACTAAGAACGTGTGTTAAGATAGCTGTCAGCGAAGAAAGGAATTCAAGACTATGGATAATTCACTATTTCACGGAGATCTGGTAACTTCACAGCGTGTGATCTATACCCCCTCCAAATTTGCAAAGTCCCAGCTGATTCATCTCCAGGAGATCGGCGAGCTTCAGGCCAGGAAGCCCCACACCAGCCAGCGTGAAAACCTTGCTTCCTTTCTCTTCTTCCTGGTAACCTCCGGTTCCGGAAAGCTGGTATACCAAAAAACTGTGTATAACCTGCAGGCCGGAGACTGTGTTTTCATAGACTGCCATAAATCCTATTCCCATCTTACTTCGGAAGATGATCTGTGGTCACTGAAATGGATTCACTTCTACGGTCCCAACATGACCGCGATCTATGAAAAATATGCCTCCCGTGGCGGGCGCCCCTGCTTCCGCACCGCTGACCAGCAGGCGTACACCCAGATTTACCATACAATTTTTGATCTTACTGATTCCAATTCCACCAGCCGGGATATGAAAATATACGAAAAACTGGTAAGCCTGCTGTCCCTTCTCATGGAAGAGTCACACAGTCTTACCAGTCATAGTTCAGACAAAGGCCGTAAGCGCAACCTGCAGTCTGTCAAGGAATACATCGACACCCACTATGCAGAAAAGATCACCTTAGATCAGCTCTCATCCCAATATTTTATTAACAAATTTTATTTAACCCGCAGCTTCAAGGACCAGTTCGGCACCCCGGTCAACAGCTACCTGATCCAGGTCCGCGTCACCCACGCCAAACAGCTCCTCCGCTTCACCGACCTCCCCATAGAAAAAATTGGGCAGGAATGCGGGATGAGTGATGCTAATTACTTCTCGCGGGTGTTTAAGAAGACGGAAGGGGTGGCACCGGGGGAGTATCGGAAGGCGTGGAGGATGTAGGGGAAAAAATTTATATATTAATTATTTTGATTGTGCTCCACATTATTCCAGCTGTAAACTATCCATTCTATTTTTGCAATAAACGATTTTCTGCAAGCTCCATTTCAGTTTTGAAATCACGTAACATTTCCAAATAACTATACTGAGGCTTATACCCAAGTTCTTCTACTGCAGGTGTAATGTCCATAATATATTGCGGCGCATTAGGCTTGTCTGGTCTCATAACTATTTTAGACTTTCTTCCCTCCTCACTAAAAACATCTACCATTCCTTTAATCTGATCTAAAAGAGATGTGCCAACTCCAGTTCCAACATTATAATATCCACACTCTCTATCGACAAAAACAGCTTTAAAAAGCATCTGGCAAAAATCCTTAACATAGACCATATCTTTTACGCGGCTAGAATCGCCCCAAACCTCTATTGTTTCACCAGCTCTTGCCTTGTCAATCAATAAACGATAACCAATTTTTCTAACCTTACCATCTACATAAAATGTATCTACAGGAGAATACAGATAAATAGTCGGTAACCGGAATATAAATCTCTTTAGACCATACATTTGATGATAGTTTTCTATCATATCAACCGCAAAATTTTTGGACATAACATAAATTGTATGATCACTTGTAAAACTAAACTTGCGAGGTAAGTCCACTGTTAACAGAGGATCCTCCTCTCCATAATCCTTTATATCACCAAAGCTCTGTGCAAAAAGGATACGATCTACTCCATTTTCCCTGCAATATTCAAGAATATTTAAATTCCCTGTAATATTAACATTAATATATTTATAGGGATCGTATCCCTGCATTCTAGCCGGCATTGCCCCCGCAAGATCAACTACAGCATAAACATCTTTCGGCAGCTTTGAAAATTCATCTTTTTTTGTAATATCAACCTGATAATAAGAGACCTTGAATTGATTAAAATAATTAGTTTCACGAGTACCTGTTGCGATAATTTCATATTCATCGCCCGTATAATGTTCCAAAAAATACTTAACAAAATACTGTCCTGTATCTCCGCTTGCTCCAAAAACAACTATTTTTTTCATATAAACCCCTTTCTCTTTATCACATTAATTGTACTTTTACATATTTACTTTGATTTCCAAGAACTTCTTCTATTCTCTCCTGATTTTCGAATTTAAGTATTAAAGTACCAATTGCCTCGTTTGCAGCTTCAAAGCCTCCAACCGATGTACCTTCTTCAATCCAAAGGTCGCGCTCCACAACGTTATCTACAATTTCATCTGAAATCCAAAGTTCCTTAAATACACCAGGTTCATCACTGTGAAGAATAATTTCTGCCCAACAACCATCATATGGTTGTTGCGAAATTTCTTCAATTGGCAATCCAACAGAATATTTAACCATATTGGTAATCATATCAACACCAGTTGCATACCGAAGGCACTCTGCCAACCGATTACCGCCTCCTCGTGGAGACAATTCCATGATATATGCTTTTCCATCTGTTCCTTCGCGAGTTTCAATATTATAAACTGCAGTTCTCATTTTCAGCAATTTTAAAAGTCTTTGAATCTCATTTGTCAATTCTTCCTGATGCTCTACTGACATTGAAGATGGCCAACTATATGCCGCTGGTGTATAGGGATTTTTAGCTTCAGGATCAAACCGCTGACAATCGAAAGAAACAAATTTCAATTCACCATCAATAGAAAAACTATCTGTATCAGAGGAGTAACCATGCTGTGTAATAAAATCTTCAATGATAAACTCATCTGAATGAGAATACGAAAGTGCATACTGAATACTCTTTTCCAAATCTTTTGGTTCATCTACACGTGTAACACCCTTACTGCCAGCAGAATCTGTCGGCTTTACAATAACTGGCCAATGGAACATCTCAATATCCGCAAGCGCATCAACAACATTTTTATATCCCTTTGCAGTCGGAACTGCAAAACCATTCTTTGTCAAAAAATCACGGAATTTACTTTTATTTTGCAAAATGCAGACCGACTCATATGGACCAACATTAGGGAGTCCCATTTTTTCCGCTACATAAGCAGCAGTAATAACACCTGGATCACAGGCAAAAGACATAATACCATCAATATTACATTCTTCTGCTGCCCGAAGGGTTTTTTCTTTATCAATAATGCTTACATTAACATATTCATCAGAAAACTTATGCGCGACATTGTCTGGAAGATAATCAGCTGTAATTGTATAAATTCCAAGTTTTTTTGCTGCTTTAATTACAGGGAGAGCATATCGTGAGCCTCCTAAAATCATTAATTTTTTCATTCTGTCCATTCTCCTCAATACTTGCAACCCAATATAATATCACAAATCCTATCCACATCTTCTAATGCCAAATCAGCATACAATGGTAACGTTAAAACCCGTTTGCTAATATGTAATGCAACTGGCGTCTCTGTTACATCATATTTTCCGTGAAAACATTCAAATGTATTAGTCAGTGGATAAAAATATTTTCTTGCTCCAATTCCATTTTCCGCCAACTTATCAAAAACTTCTGCACGACTTGCACCATACAGCCTTTCTTCAAAAACAACTGGAAAATATGCATAGTTGCTTTTAACATCATTTTGAATGCAATTAAGTTGGATGCCTTCCACATCTTCTAAACGTTCACGATACCTTTCAACCACAGCCTTACGTTTTGCAATTTCTTCATCTACGTGACGTAAATTACAAAGTCCCATTGCTGCGCAAAACTCGTTCATTTTTGCATTCGCTCCAACCGCAGGAACCTCTTCTGGACCATGAATACCAAAATTCTTTAATTCATAAAGTTTAGCCCCAAGTTGTTTATCCTTGAAGCATACAGCGCCACCCTCAATACTATTAAAAACTTTTGTCGCATGAAAACTAAAGCAAGAAACATCTCCAAAAGATCCGATTCCTTTTCCTTTGTAAGATTCACCAAACGTATGTGCAGCATCATAGATAACTTTCAACTCATATTTATGAGCAATACGTTCGATTTCTTCGATGTTACAAACATTACCATATACATGGACTGGCATAATCGCACATGTACGGTCTGTAATCAACTTTTCAATTTTACTTGCATCCATACAATATGTTTCAGGATCAATATCACAAAATACAGGTGTCAAACCATTACGAACAATTGCATGGGTTGTAGATGCGAATGTAAATGGTGTCGTGATTACCTCTCCCTGTAAATTCATTGCCTGAAGAGTAAGTTCCAATGCCATATGGCCATTCGTCAACAAGTCAATATTCTCAACTCCAAGGTATTCACACAAATTATCCTGAAGTTTTTTGTGCTTTGGCCCCATGTTCGTCAACCAATGACTATCCCACATTGGGGTGATTTCGTTCATGTATTCGTCAAGTTCTGGCATTGATGAACGTGTCACAAGAATTTTATTTTCCATACAATAACCTCCCTATTCTGTCAAGCCTAAATTTATTGATTTTATAGACTTTGACGATTTTTATTTACCTCAAAAACAGAGCCGGGAGTGATGGATATCGTAGTATCATGTACCGAATAGCTGATAAATGGATATAGTTTTAAAAGCATCCCTTTTGTTTGCTTTATAAAGGCTATTTTCCCTCTGATCAACTATGATGATGAACCTTCCGTGTCCAAAGGGATCATGTCCCAACTTCCTTCATCCCATCTACCATACACTGAGTGCCAGCCAAGCTCCTAAACAGGGTCCAGGCCCTATGGTAAACACCGATGCCGGCTACAGCTCTTGTTTTTTCTGTTTGATTGTTACTGACCTGCATTCATCTATTATGGTACTGATTTACTCAGTGGACACTATACCATTACAGATTCCTGTTAGTCTTTTGGCTGATGTGGTCCGTTTCAGACCTCATCGTTTACGGGTTTCTGTTCCAGAACCCTGTCCAGTCTCCAATTCGGATCATCACAGACTCGACAGAGTTCTGGAAGTATTCACTGTTTTTGCTCTTTATGCTGCTTTTGCGGCTAATGCAGCTTTTGGCCGTTTGATGTCCTTTAACATTTTTTGCGGATCATAGTCTTTTCCTGTCTTCAGGATGGTGTATATTACTCTTAATATCTTGCAGGCTATCACTATCAGGGACTGCATCTTTTTCAGCGGGTTGTCAGCGCGTGTTGTGTAATATACATGCAGTTCTTTAAATTCTTCGGCATGGGAAACTGCTGATCTTGCCGCCTGGAACAGCCAGTACCGGAGCCGTTTGCGTCCCCTGTGACTGATCTTTGTCTGCCCTTTGTGCTTACCTGAACTGCATGCTACAAGACTCATCCCGCTTAATTTCTGGATTTCTTTTACATCATCAAATCTGCTGATGTCTCCCATTTCTGCCACAATTCCGGCTAAAATATTTTCACCCACGCCTTTGATTTCCAGGATATTTTCTGCATAAGGTATTTCCATGAATTTTTTATGCAGGGTATTCTCTATCCAGGCAAGCTGTTCATCCAGTTTCATGATTTCTTTTGCAAACCACTTCACTGTCTCACGACCGACACTGGATCCATCTTTCAGTCCTACGCTTTTTTCTGCATACTCCACGATTTCACTGGCTCTGCTATAGCCGCGTCCTCTTAGCTTCGCTTCATGCCAGATGTTCCTCAGACCTTCTGTCCCCAGTTCTGTAATCTCTGATGGAATACACGACACTTTCAATACTTCCAACGCAAATGTACCATCGATTTTTCCAAATGCGTCCATGTATTCCAGGAAATAGATCTTAAGCTCCCTGTGAAGACGGTTAATATTTCTAATACGGTCTTCTGTAAGCTGATCCCTGAACATCGAAAGTTTTCTCATGTCTGCATAGGTTTCTTCCGGAAGATAAGGCATTCCGTAATTCCCATCTTTTACAAGATTCGCAATCAGTTTAGGATCCTTTCTGTCATCCTTGAGCTGGCTGTTGTCTTCGATTTCCTTGCTCTGTTTTACAGCATATGGATTCACCTGGACAACGCTGATTCCAGCTGTGAACAGCCATGCAGCCAGTGTAAACCAGTAGTGGCCAGTCGGTTCAAGCCCCAGGACAATCTGGCTTTTTCTATTCTGTACCGCAAGCTCCAGCATCCATGCTTTAGCTGCTTCAAAGCCTTCTGCTGTGTTGCCGAATTCAAATGCTTTTCTGCTTAATTCCCTTCCTCGGATGTCGATTGCTCTTATATAATGAGTTTCACTGCCTATATCGCATCCAACTATAAGCATGTCATCCGTGATAAAGGAAAGTTTATCATTTTTTGCAAATTTACCGTTTGTTTTCAGTTCTCTCCAGGTATACGATTTTAATTCTTTTTCAACACCTTCAATCCGTTTGCAGAGTTCTTCTTTTGATAAAAGATTAACTGCCTGATTTTCTACATTTGCTTGCTTTTTTGTCTTATTTGTTTTAACATTCATTTCAGATACCTCTTGTACTTTAGATTTTTACTAACTGGCCGGTCAGTAATAATCTAAATTTACTTGAGGTATTCTTTTTGGTCAATTCCTTTTACTCTTTAAAGTATACAGGAAGCTCCTTATCTTTTAAGAAATGATTTAATCATTCCAAATAAATACTCAAATTCCTCCAGCTTCAATGCCGCAGATACACCAATATAAATGACAGCACCAATAACAATTTGAATTAACAGTGTAACAATTGTTGGCATTGGAATAAAACTTATAAAGTAAACACAGATTCCCATACCAACTGCAATAATAATTGACGGCAATATATCCCTTAATTGTTCAAAATAATTGTAATTCAATAATTTCCAATTGGGCCATGAATTAATAATCTGACTCAATATTCCTGATACAATTAAGCTATACGCCATCGCCATAACACTAATTCGCATTGTAAACAATAACAAAGCCAAACCCATTACCTTTTTTATGATTTCCAGTTTTAGAAAAAAATCACTTCTTCCCATAGCTTTAATTGCATTCAAATTTGCTGTATGAATTGGCCAAAACATATATGTGAAGCAAAAAATTCTCAAATACGGAACACACGGAAGCCATTTCTCAGTTAAAAGTAACTTGACAATAGGTTCAGCGCAAAATAATAATCCCATCATTAAAGGCGCCATAATATATGTACTTGTTTTTATTGCGCGTCGTGTCATACTTTTCACGCGTTCACAATTTTCTTGTTCTCCTGACATAGATGGAAGAAGAACACTATCTATAGAAGCATTTATATTTGTAATAACAACTTTTGGGAACTTATCGCCTTGATTATAGTAAGCTAAATCAGCCGATGTATAAATTTTGCCAATCACTAAATTTCGTAGATTGTTATAAACCGTATCCAAGAGCGAAGACGCTAGTAGCTTCCAACCGTAGGAAAGTAAACTTTTAAGGCGACTCCATGAAAACATCTTTTTTGGGCGCCATTTAACAGTAATCCAAAGAATTAATGTATCAATCGCCGTATTAGAAAGTTGCTGTGCAACAATAGACCACACCCCACAACCTGCATACGCCATGCCAATTCCCAAAAATGCTGAAAAAATCGTCCCTCCTAATGTTGCAAAAAAGAACCTTTTAAATAGCATATTACGCGATACATATGATTGCTGTATTCCCTTTACTCCTGATATAACTATCGTTAAGCTTATTACTCGAATAATTGGCGTTAATGAAACATCATTATAAAATCCAGCAATATATGGTGCGGCTATAAACATTCCAGCATATAGGATAAGACATACCGCAAAATTGAAATAAAATACTGATGAAAAATCAAGATCATCAGCATTCTTTTTTTGAATAAGTGCAGTTCCAAGTCCACTATCTACAAAAACTTGCATAATTGTAGTAAAAACCATAACCAACGAAACTGTTCCAAAATCACTCGGAGTCAAAATACGTGCAAGAATAATTGATACAATTAAAGTTACTAACTGGGCGGCACATCTCTCAGCAAATCGCCATAAAAAATTTGAAATCACATTTCCTTTTCTTTGCATACGCTAAATTATACCTATTCATTTTTAAATATATCACAAATTGTGTTGGGCAAAACTATTTTCCCTAATATTTTCATCTTTTCTAAAATAGTGCAATTCTTATACACTATTTTATTCTCTCTTTCCAGCAAATCATGAAAAGATTTTGTATTTAAAAGTAATGCCTTCCTATGTGGTATTTCGTATTCTCTTATAGCATCCGAATATTCAAAATTGGTATATACATTAACTCTTTCTAACATATCTACAATAGACTTAAAATTTTTATAGGCTTGATCCGTATTTAATTTTTTCCAACTAGCCATTACCGATCCTGGCGTATTTTCTCGGTATACAACCATTTTATCCTTAAAATAATATGCTTTCTTTTGTCCTATTAGATAAAGACGAGTTCTTAAATCACCTGTCGGGCAATAAATTTTAAATCCATTTGGTAATCGATCTAATGTTTCTTTTCTAAATATAAAAGAAGCTGTAGGTATAAAACTAAATTTCAAATTTTCACTTAAATTCATAAAATGACTATATGAAGCTATCTGTCTTTCTTTTTCTATTCTTGGCAAAAAAGAGGTCATTTTATTATTTTTTTCATCATAAGAATAGCCATTTGAAAAAATAAAAGTACATTCTGGATTTGATTCAAAAATTGCCACTTGCTTTTCTAACTTATAATCATCGCACCAATAATCATCCCCTTCACAAAGCGCTATGTACTTTCCTCTTGCTCTTGGATAACAAAAAGTGATACTATTTTCCACGCCTTTAGAATATTGATTCTGTTTTTGAAACACTGGAATTATCTTATGCGGATATTTTTCTGCGTATTCTCTAATAATGTCCTGCGTTCCATCCGAAGAAGCATCATCATGAATTATTATTTCATACTCAAATGATGTCTTTTGAGTTAAAAAACTCTCAATTGTTTTTCCAATATATTTTTTTTGATTATATGCCAAGCAACATATACTTACCATTGGATTCATATTAATTTTCCTTCTTATTTTTTTATTCTAAATCTCCTTGGAAATTTAGATTTTATTTCTACATTCCTTGAATCTATTACTCCAAACATCATTATTAGTAGAATAAATTTTGCATCATATGGAATCTCTACTACTGAAACTACAATAAATGTTAACAAAGCTGCGTTTAATGGGATTAATTCTACCTTACGTTGTCTTAATCTATTAAATACAATTGCCAAAAGTGATATTGCGCCCCACCAACCATACGTTAAAATTATTTCAGCTAAGCCATTCTGTGCATTTGCCCATCCATGATATTCAAGAGAAGTAGTAACATAGCTTCCAAAACCATTTCCGAAAATTCCTGCTTTTACAAGAAGCGAATATAGTAATGTGTACAAACGCATTCTTCCTGTTAAGCCTAAATCTTCATGCAAAATTTTAACAATTAATGTTTGAACAATTGGTAATGCCAAAATAGCATTAAGTACAAAAATTGCTCCCATTGATATACTCATTGCTATGATAGCTACAACCGGATTACCTATAAGCTTTATAATTTTGTCAAAAAATAACACTGAAATGGAGAATAAAACTATTGCCACTATACCCGTAGATACTTCCAGTATATAAGATAAGATAATACACAAAATAGATAAAATTATAAATACATATTTTTTAGCCTTATAATGAAAAACCTTATCCCCAGACCAGTGTAAACAAAAAAACATCAAAAAGAAGATCAAGCAATATACTGTTGGAAATTTTCCTCCCAAAAACAATTGCTCATTCTGTATTGCAAACTCCAATCTTTTATTTACAGCTAATACTATAATCCAAGTAATACTAATAATAAAGTAAAGCAAACTCATCTTATAAAATATAGCAATCAGCCTATCTGAACCACGTTTTTTTACAAATTTATTTAAGAATAAAAATGCATCTAAAATAATCAATGCATATATAAAGCCTCGCATCATTTGTGTATATAATATATTATTTTTATTTAAAATACAGGAAATAACTATTCCACATGGATATAACAATATAACACCATTTTTTATTGCTCCTTTTATTTCACTAAAAGCAGCTATGAAAATTATTATTGCTACAGTAGCTTGATAAACATAATATATTGCTTGATACGGCGTATAGAATCCCATTATCATAATCCAAAATAGGACTGCTAAAATATCCATTTTATTTACTGTATAATTTTTCATTTTCCCATCCCGATTTTTTCAGATAAATTTTTCAAATTAAGCAAAACAATAATTATGCAATACAAATGCTTTTCTAGCAAAATCAAAAAAACAAAATGTGATTTTTGTATCTGTTTTTTAATTACATTTACATTTACAATATATTCATTCAAAATATCATCTCTTCTAATTTTCTGTAAATATTTTTTATGATCGTTGTAATTTTTCCACCTTTTCAATCTTGTCTGCGTAATGGCACGTCCTACCGTTGACAACACTTTTATTGATAATAAATATTCAAAATCTGGTAGATTCCACTTTTCCTTTCTTTTTATTATTTCTTTAAATACAACTTTAAATGAACCATAGTAATTCGCATCAAATTTTGTGGTCATTCCGGACCCCATTCGATAGTTATAAAGAGCTTTATTTAAATAAACAAATGTCTCTGCATAATCAAACAATTCAATCTTTTGAAGACTGTCTTCACCATTACTAACATGTGCATACATTAAATAATTTTTATCGATATCAATGCAAGTTCTTTTATATACAGCCCCACATATGCTAACCAAACTATTTCCCATTAAAAATTGGCGTAACACATCTTCCTTTGAAACAACACTTACATTTTTTTTCGATAAAATATTGTCAAAAGCAACTTTTTTATCCTGTCCATCGTATAAATACTGATTAAACATAATCATGTCTGGTCTTGAATATTCTTTAATTGTTTCCACTAAAGATTTAAAAAAGTCCGATTCCAGTACATCATCTGAATCACAATTAACTATGTACTCTCCTTTCGCCTTTTTATATCCAAACCTTCTAGTCATAAGTAAACCATGATTTGAATTGTGAAATACTTTAACTATATTAGGATACATAGCATTATATCGGTTACAAATTTCTCCACTAGAATCCGTTGATCCATCGTTAACTAATATAATTTCACAAGATTCTGATATCTGCAGTATTTGTTTAATTATAGAATTCAAACATTCTTCTAGATATTTTTCTACGTTATAAACTGGAACAACTATACTAAATAACATTATTATTTATATCCCCCATTTAATAATTTCCTAATTCAAATATATCTATCTTTGTTTTTTCATCTGCAAGCGCACAGGCTGCCCAAGATCCACACGTCTTTCCTCCTACAATACATGAACATTGAGAAAGCAGCATTATTTTCACTAAATAGTTCATTCCTCTGGTATGAGCATCTTTTGCTAACTGTTCTATACAAGAATCTTTTGCAAGAAAATTTTTGGCCGAATAATTCTTTATATATCTATCAAAACTTACTGTTACTACTTTATTCCCTAAATTTGATATTACTTTTTTATACACTTCTTCATCTTCTGTAACCAAAAAGACTTTTTTATCATTATTTTTTATATATTGTTTTACTCGTTCAATAGCCTCTTCTACCGTAGGTTGGACAGCTTCTCCTGCTGGCTTTAATTTGGTATAATCAGTTCCTCTTAAATAAAGACCAATCATTTCTTTTGGATTAATATTACTTAATTCGTCTTTATATTTAGCAAGTGCAGCATCTGAAAATTTGATATATTTCTTTATTAAATTATGTACTTCTTGCAAATCTTCTTTATCAAAAGATTTTTCACGAAGATAAGGATATGTTTCATAAGATGCATTAAGTCCAGATAAAATAACATTCTTACTTTTATATACCTCATTAAGTGTATACTTTGAAATCTGCTTAAAAAAAACTTCCCAAGTATCTTCTCCCTTTTGGATTGTATATTGTACCTTATAATTTTTAAAATCTACAACGGGAACATAATTGTTTTTTTCCGCATACCCTATGTGTTGTATTACATAAAACAGTAATGCCATTAAACCTTCTACAGAATTTGTTCTTGGTCTAATAATGTAAAATGTCTTATCTTCATTACTACTTCCAAAAGTCATCTTTTTTTCAGTTAACTCAGAATAAAAAATACGATTATATATCAAATAAAATTTATCTATATATCGAGAAGGACATAAATATAAAATTTTCTTTAAAATTTTTTTTAAATTCATCCTATACTCCTTATATTATGTATTTACCCACTTACTTTAATTTTTAAGGCTACCATTTGCACTATATTTTATGTTCATAGTTTCACATTCATAAATTTTAGCATCTACTAAATATCTATACCAATACGCTTGCAAAAAAGCATATATTTTACCCGGTTTTCCATCAAGAAAGCCGCCTAAAATATAATATCTATAAATATAATATATATGAGCTCTCATTCCTAATGGCAGTTTATAATACACTCGCATTTTTAGCCAAGTTTTGAAATCAAGTTCATTCTTGGATCTTTTTTTCTCTAAATTTTCAAAATAATCTACTGTTTCACGAGACGAATACCAATTATGTTTATTAATAAAATACTCCAAATTTTTAAAATCAAAATGTAAACAATCTTGTTTCATTTCAATGACTTTTCCGGAGCTTAAAATTATATGTTCATCCATATTTCTATTTTCAATTGTACCTAATTTTGTCTTATAACAATTCATTTTTTTCCATGGATACACGCCCCCATGGTATAAATCTCTTCCTAAAAAATTCTTTTTAAATCGCAGAACAATTCCAGCAACATCCGTTTCCATATTACAATCACATAGCTGAACTAACTCGCGTGCGGATTTAAAAGTTAAACGCTCATCTGCATCAATTCTTAATGTCCACACCGTTTCCGCTTTTGCGACTTCAACACCATACATATACTGTTTTGCATAATTTTCAAACGGATGCTGATGCACTTCCGCTCCCATTCTTTTTGCTATTTCAACTGTTCTATCAGTACTATAACTATCTATCACAATAATTCTTTTTACTGCCGTAGCAATTGATTTAATGCATTCTTCTATATTAACTTCCTCATTCTTTGTCAATATTATTGCTGTAATATCTGCAGGCATTTTGATTCCTTTCTATTCCTTATTTTTTTATTCACAGCTTAAAAATCTCTTCAGCATATTTTTTCACTGAAACATTCCGTGTTAAATTCTTTTCAAGATTTACTCTTCCCCTGATTCCCATCTGTTTAATTTCATTTGATCCAGCATTTTCAATAAACCATCGAATATTCTCTTCGACCTTATCGTACTCACCTGGCTCACAGCACAAGCCACCGTGAGTATCTTCAATCAGGCAACGAATTTCAGATCCAGATTCAAGAACTCCTATTACAGGCTTTCCTGCGGCTGCCAGTCCATAATATTTAGAAGGGCAGCTTACACCTTTAATCCCTTTTGCATTTACGCACCAATGAACATCACCGGCATTTAGGCTATAAATAAGATCTGCCTTGTTCTGATATGGAATAAAAACCGCATTATCCATATGATGTTCTTTTACATAAAGCACAAGCTTATCCAGCACAGAACCAGCACCAACAAAAGCAAACACAACCTCTCGTCCATCTGTGGTCTTCGTGCCCGGCTTGAACTTGTCCACAACTTTAATGAGATTCTCAAGATCGTAGTACAAGCCAATGTTGCCAGAATACATGATGACAAACTTGTCATCCAAACCATATTTTTTCTTAAATGCAAGCACACGTTCATTATCCGGTTCCAACGGATAGATTTCATTTTCATCAATCCAGTTATTGATCATAACCGTCTTTGGGACTTTTTTTTCCTTAAACCGCTTCTCTATAGTTTCTACCAGGTCACGGCCAACTGTAATTACCAAATCACTTCGCTTACAACTGAACTTGTCAAACCACATCATGATATCAGTAATCACCTTATTCTTAGTATAGCCAACGGCTAAAACCTGTTCCGGATTAAAATCCTGAATGTTGTAAATGTATTTGGCATGTTTCATCCACTTGCCCCAAACACCTAACAGACCGCCGAGAATTGGGGGCTGAGAGATGGAAAATACATAATCCATCTTTCCTACCTTAAAGGTTGCTCCCATTGCTCCAAAGAAGTAAGAAATAATATTCTTTACACGGCTTTTCTTGTTGGTTTTACTAAACTCTGGAACACGGATTCGCAGAACCTTTACACCATTAATTTCTTCTTCATAGTATTTCTGGGTCTTATACTTATCCTCAACAATACCCAAATAGCTTGGAACTACACAGATTACAGTAATATTAAATTTATCCAGCATACCCTCCGCCAATTCACGGAGAATCTGCCCCGTTGACGCGGTATCCGGAATATAGTAATGCGCATAAATTAAAAGATTTTTCTTTTCGTTTTTATTTTCCATTTTCCATATTCCTTTAAAATTATTTTCCTACTCCCATACAAATTCTGCATTCCAGACATCCACACCGGAATCCTGGAATACTTCCAGAAGTCTTTTCCTTAACATCTCTTTCGTTACATTTTTCTTTAGAATTACCTGCAGGAATCCGCCGCCGCCAGCACCTGAAATGAATTTTCCATCAATTAGATCCTCGCAGCTTGCAAAAATTTGATCAATGCAGGTATTAGTCGAACCGTCATCTAATTTCTTAGATACTTCCCAATGCTGGTTCAGGAGTTTGGCAAATTCATCTACATTTCCCTGTTCCAGTTCATAGCGCATCATCACTGCCAAATGCTTCATCTCTTCTAATGCTTCTACGGATTCTTTTCTGCCGCCAATATAATTTCCAACCACATAGCGCAGCAGATTTCTTGCCAAACGACGTTGACCTGTATAGATCAGTGCAAATCTTTCCTGCAATTCTTGCTTGGTTTGCTCATCCAGTTTCAAATATTCTACGTTAAGGTGCTGTTTCATTCCTGGCCGAGATGTAATGTACTTTACACCGCCAGTCAGACCACCAACCTGATCCTGCCAGCCTCCTCCAGTACTCATAATCTGTTCCAGATTCAGAACCAGTTCATATACATCAGAATCGCTCCAGTCAGTTCCCAGGAACTCACCTAATGCACGAACACAAGCTCCTGAGAGGATGCTGCTGGTTCCAAGTCCAGAGCCTTTTGGAACCCCGTTTACTCTGGTGGACATGTAAAAGCCTCCACCCATTTCATTCAGGATTTCCTCCAGATCAGCTTCTCCTTCCATAGGAACAATGCCGCATGCGATCAATGCTGCTTTATGTAGTGCAAAAGAATCATATGGATTATGGCAGTCCTGAATTTCCGCTACTGTAGATGCAGTTCCATAGGCATTGAAATCAAGACTCGCAAATTCAATATGATTTTTTTGGATACGCCTTAGTTCCACTTCAATTGGCTCTTTTCCATTCAGTAAAATGGCCGCATTTAATACAACTCCCCCTTTTTCGTTGCAGTAAGGAGGGGTATCTGTCCAGCCTCCTCCCCAGTTCACACGTACGGGAAGGCTTACTTTCACTTCATCTTTGGCAATGTGATACTGATGTACCCGGTTTACACTGCTTGCCTTAAAGATTTCCTGCTGCAAAACAAAAAAACATTTCTGTTCAATCTGGTCATAACTGATTCCATGAAATGTTTTATTCATAAATTTCATGGATCTTGACATATCATACAAAACACGAATTCTTTCGGAGAATGGCAAACTTTCCTCTGCCATCTTCATAAGGAGATCAAATTGTTTTTCATTTAATTCATTGGTTCCAAAGGTCTTTAGCGCATCTACATAATGTGCACCCTCCTGGACTTTTCCGAGGAAGCGCTCTGCGAGAATACGATTTTCCAATTCCTCGTTCCATGGAACTAGTACGGAAGCATCAGCTAACCGGAAAGATTCTTCCAGGGAATATCTTTTTAATGCTTTCCATTCTGCCACTTCTGCTGCAGTTGCTGTCTGATAACTCATAGTGTACAGAAGCATTGCCCAATGGATCGCTTCTTCCTGACTTTTGGCAGCAGGATAAAGCTTTGCTTTCCATAGAGAATGATCTTCATCAACCCAAATATCATCTACATCTAAGGAATTTAATTCTGTAAGATTTTTTAACCCGCCATTTAAGAAACTGCCATTTTCTTCCCATGTCTTTTTGGGATTATCTTTTATTCCATAAGCACGGACAATATGTTCTTTTTTTCCATTTGCTAGGCAATCTGCATTCTGTCGTAATACAATGCCATGCAATACCATTGGCGGAACTTTTACGTCTGTTAAATTCAAATGAGAGACTACAGTTCCCTCTTCCAGAGTTGTATTGCCACACAGACAGCTGTTTTCTACATAGCAATAATCTGCCAACTGTACGCTTTTCTCGATAAGAGAATTGTGTACTGCTACGTGCATGCTACCTTCTGGAATATAGTTGGTAAACACCAATGATTTCCAATCTAAATACTCGTAATCTGCAATATCATTTGTAAGAAGTTCCAGAAGTTCCCATGTAGTACCGAAATGAATAAATTCAGCTGGTGAAAGACAAATAAGCTTCATTCCATAATTATGCAGAGCATTCCAGATTTCTGTTCGGCAAGCAGTTAATTCTTCACAGAATTTACCCTCAGGCTGTTCTTTATAATATTGTTCAAGAGTGGAATCCTCAGCCAACGGATAAAGAAAATCTCCATATAAACTAATACGGGAAGTATCATTTACAAAACGCGCATATTTCTCTTCATCAATTTGACCGTTTGTCTGGATCAGTGATAAAAGAGAGTTGACCAAATCTAAATCAAAAAGTACAGCTCCTGTATCCAGATCTACATTTCCATGATTATTAACAGCACCTAATTGCTGCAAAGTTTCTATAGACTGCTTATGCAAAAACTTTTTCACATAATCATTTCCATTATTCAGGAATACACCATGGTCTTTTCCAATTTCTACAGGAGATTTCATTGATATGGCAGCTGCACCATGAAACTGTGCATCAATTTGCAGAGGATTAAATAAAAGCAGCACATCACCGGAAAGAACCAGCATTCCTTCTCTGAATCGTGACGGCACCCCTGCCATTCCGATAAGGAATTCATCAAAAAGTGTGGATGGTCTTCCGTCAGGCAGTTCTCTTGGAACAGGTGAAAATAATTTGCCGCATACGGAATATTGAGGAACGCGTTTGCTGTCACCACCAGAATGGATCACTAAAATCCTCTTTTTATGAAAATCTCCAGCAATATCTTCTGCTTCTGATAGTTTGCGAAGTACCTGTAAAGTTGCTCCGCCAGAGCCAACTCTTTTTCCGTCAGGATCTGAAAGAACCAAATATTTTGTCTTACATGGAAGAACTTTTTTCTCCTGCCGATATGCAATCTGGCTTCGAAAGGCATTTGCCTGTTCTTCATTCGAAGCTGTCAGTACAATGTAATCCCACTGAGCAAAGCTCTTTTTTCTTAATGATCTCTGGTAATCCTCCCAGGCATCTATGTAGCTTTGTCTTAGAAATAAATTTTTCATTTTCTTGTATTGATCATTCATCATATCGTTATGTGCGAATATCTGATTTCTTCAGATTTCCTTTCTTTATATTTATAACTTATCTAAATCATCATCTTACCCATTGGCTTATTTTAATACCAATGAGACAAATCACATTTTTCGATAGTTTTCACCATCGCATTCTTCTAATAAAAATACCACCTCCCCCATGAATTGTCAACTGTACGCCCTTGTTTTTACTCTCTTCTGGAGGAAATTCGTAATTATTTCCACTTATTCTAGGTTTTTGTTCATTTTTTTATTGTTTTTACAGGGGCATAATTCAACCAGTGCCAATTTTCACTATAAAAAAGGCAATTACTCAAAGCTTACACTCTCTTGCCCGCTTTGAATAATTACCTTTTCATTCTTTTGTTCTTTTCTTTTTGAATTCCCCTTATATTTCTACTTTATCCCCAGTTCTTTCATCAACTGTTTCCTGTACTCTTCATCCTTTGTGGCACGTATGCAATCTTCCACACGGTTGGCTGACAGTAACTTTTCTGTTAATGCTAATCCTTGTTTACGTCCAAGTTCAATTCCATCATCCATAATCATCTGTCCGAGTCTTGTCATTGTTACCGCCTCCTTTACTTCATTTAACTCTTCTCCTGTCAGGAATTTGTCCGCCAAAGTGTACAGTATTGCGGTTACTTTATCTGACAGTTCATTGTTTTCCTGTTTCAGCAGAAGAATTCCTTCTTTAATCTTATCTTTCGCTGTCATTTTACCGCCCATGAGCGGGGTCAGGGAAAGCTGTGCGAAATCTGATTCATCCCAGGGTTCTCCAGATGCCTTTTTCTTTCGAAGACGCTTAAATACCTTGTCAGCTTTCTTCTTTCCCATGTATATCGGCATTACGCGGTATGTATAGGCCCCACAGTCCAGTTTTCCCTTGGATTTCTTAATCCCGCCAGTGTAGATTACGTATGTAATTACCTTTTTCCCTGTGTTATGGGAAAATAAAGCTTCATAAGAATGAAAGCGCCTCAAATCCTTGTTCTCTGAACTGTTTGTACTCTGAAATTCTATATGGATATACAAATCTTCCGTAGTTTTGAATGTAAAATCCATATACAATTCGTTTATCGTCAACTCTATCAGCTCTGTTGGCAGAATGTCCTCATAAGTATAATCAATTCCGATCAGCTTTAGTATATGCTCCTGAAAATATTTTACTCCCATTTTCAGCAGAGCATCTTCGTGTTTCGCATTTGGCATGAGATTTCTCCTTTTTTATTTCGTATCGTTATCTCATGTACTTTAAAAGCATTCTCAGAATGTATGTTCCTACTTCAGTGCTATTCACTGAAATTTCTTCATTTGTAAGGTGCGTAAAATGTATTTTCACCTGCCTTTCTTTCGACAATTCTATATTACCAGATTTCCATCAGAAAATCATCCCGCAATCCGAAAATCTGCTAATAAAAATGAGGCAGATCAAATAGATAGTGATCTGCCCCGGTTTCTCATTTTATTTTTTCTCTGCTGCCTAAATACTTTATGCTATCGACTTCTCTTATTGATTCCTCTGTAGCTGTTTCATCTGCGACTACTATATCAGCAGTTACATCAGTTTGCCTCTGTACTGGCAGTTCCATCTGCCTCGTCCTGTGTAACAATCTCACCATTACGTACCTTCGCCATAAGGTCTTTCGCCTTATCAACAGTACTGTAATCCGGTACCATAACATAAGCCTTCTGGCTCATGGAGTATGGCTTCTCGGTTGCACCGGTTCCATCCACACTGTAGGAAACAATCGTCCAATCACCGCCGCCTGCAAGCTGCTGCTGGAGAAGCTGTGCAATTTCTTCGTAGGTAATATTGGTACCAAAGCATCCGTCCAAGCTGGAAAGGATGGAAGAATAGCTGGTAAGGATTTCCGGAGAAAGTGCTTTATCCACAACGCCTTTGATCACTGCCATCTGGTTCTTGCCTCTCTGGCGGTCACCCTCCTGGAACGCATATCGCTCTCTTGAGAATACAAGGGCCTGTTCTCCGTTTACATAGTTCGCTCCCTGATTGAAGTGGTATCCTGTAATATTCTTGGAATCAAAGTCATAATCTGAATATACAGTAATTCCGCCTAATGCATCAATTACCTTCACAAATCCACCGAAGTTGATCCTAAAGTAATAGTTGATATCAACATCATACAGCATTCCCAGGGTGTTCATACAAACATCAATTCCATAGATACCTGCATGTGTCAGCTTATCCGGTGCTCCGTTTGAAATGGAAAGCGGCACATAGTAATCACGAGGTGTGGAAACAAGAAGAATCTCACGGGTGTCTGTATTGATAGTCGCAATGATATTTACATCGCTTCGGCTCTTAGCTGTCATCTCGCCGCGGGTATCAATACCGCTGAGGTAAATGGTATAAACCTTACCGCCTCTGGAGGTGGTTACCGGCTCTGCTGTCTGCGTATCGTTACTGTCTTCAGAGGATGTGTTATTTACCGCAATCTCACTTTCCACGTCAACAGTTCCAACCTGTTTCACCTTTGACTCAAAGTCCGCATACCCATCCATTTCCTCAAGGACATCCAGATATGCGTTATTCAGGATAATCGCACCTACTTCATTTTTGTAAAGTCCGTCTGCCAGCTCGGTAAGTCCGGCGTATTCTGTAGTCTGTACCGCTGTTCCAAACTGACTGTTCAGATGGTTTACAGCACCGTCCGTGTTCTCACGGTCAAGAGAGGACAAAATACCAAAATTGTATCCTGCAGTTGCTTCAACAGAATCCGCAGCATCGTCACTTCTTACATAAACTGCAATCTGGGTTACCTCTGTATTAACGCCGGAAATGCCGCTTAATGCATCTCTTGTCTTGTTAATATAAAAACCGCCAAGGGCAAGAACTGCAACCAAAAGCACTGCAAGTATGGTACCTGCTATAAATCTGCCCTTATGTCTGAAATGCCATACCAGCAGCCAGATCACAGCGGTAAACAATACCAATACAATGCCTATGATCAGCATATAAATCGTGGGAACCATCTTAGTCATTGCAAGAAGTCCCATGAAAACAACAGAAAGCATAAGTACAATGATCGTGATCACTGCGCCTGGAATCCAGTCGTTTCTTCTTCTCCTTCTACTCATCGTGTAACTCCTTTTCTTATAGTCATTCATCGTTACTGTTCACGGAATGAACAGTAACCTTTTATCAGAACATAGCATATATTTTATATGCTGACAACTGGAAAATCAAGTCAAATAGTGATATAATGCAAAAGATTTATATTTATTTTTTTATGAAAACGTTATAATTTCCAGGACGCGGATGGGACTATGACGAAATCTACCGTATCCGGCAGAACTATATCATGTATACCCGGACAAGCGGGCAAGAAAATGTTCTGCCAATCTAAGGAGGAATTATCATATGACAAAACAGGATTTTCAGACACTTACACAGAATGTTGTTCTTCTTGATGGAGCTACAGGTTCTAATCTGATGGCTGCCGGCATGCCAAAGGGCGTCTGCACAGAGGAGTGGGTACTGGCACATAAGGATGTCTTCCAGGCCCTTCAGAGAGGCTATGTAGAAGCGGGAAGCGATATTATCTATGCTTCTACCTTTGGTGGTAATCGCATAAATCTCACCATGCATCATCTTCAGGATCAGATAAAAGAGATCAATACCCGCCTGGTGTCCTATTCCAGAGAAGTAGCAGACGCAGCTTCCCGCAAGGTTTATGTTGCTGCTGACATTACCACAAGCGGCAAAATGATGGAGCCTGCCGGAGATATGACCTATGAGACTGCTTTTGAAATGTACCGGGAACAGATTGAAATTCTGAAAAATGCAGGAGTTGACCTGATTGTTGCAGAGACCATGATTAATATTGAAGAGACTCTTGCTGCTGTAGATGCTGCTTCCACAGTCTGCCAGCTTCCAATTATGTGTACTATGACTGTAGATGCTGACGGAAGTATTTTCAGCGGTGGAAATGCCATTGAAGCTGCTGTTTCTCTGGAGGCTGCAGGCGCTGATGCAGTAGGTGTAAACTGTTCCGTTGGTCCGGACCAGCTGATTTCTGTTATTCGAAACATCCGCGAGAATGTTTCCATTCCGGTTATTGCCAAGCCCAATGCAGGAATGCCTTTCATTGATGATCAGGGAAATGCCGTATATTCTATGAAAGCCCCGGATTTTGCGAAGCACATCAAGGCACTGATTGATGCGGGCGCTGGCATTGTAGGCGGATGCTGCGGCACCACACCGGAATACATTAAAGAAGTAGCAACTATATTAGAGCGATAATTTTTAAAAGCAGCAATAGGATAGCTGGTGAATCCAGATGTGCTACTGCTGCTTTTCACGTAAAAATTCTTATTTTTCCTTAGATGCAAGAAGTGCTCTCAAACGAGCATTCAATCACTTCACCTTAATCGCCTTCTTCGGGCACATCTCCTGACAGCAGAAGCATCGGATACACTTTTTATAATCATATACCGGCGGATTCTCTTTTCCTTTTCGGAAAGCCACAGCTTTACCGGGAACAGGGCAGCTGTTTACACAAATGCCGCAGCGAATACATTTCTCCGGTTCAATATAGGGCTTCTTCTGGAAAATATTCAAGGCTTTGGCTAGTTTTGTCCAGATATTGCTGCGTATCTGAGTACGGTCCACATTGAAATCCGGTTTTCCGTACCGGCAAACCAAGTCCTCCATGGATACAAGCTGTTTCGAATGCATGGCATCTGCCACCACAATCTCAATATTCTCTTCCCGGCAGTATCCAAGTCCCATCTTTTCCCCATGGTAGTTTGTTGGTACCATCTCCGGCTTTAGATACACCAGCCTTGCAAACACACTGTCCAGCGCCACTGGATCTGTAGACATAAGGAGCACATTCATTGCAACCGGATCTCCGGACCCTGGACCGTTGCCTTCCATTGCCGTGATTCCATCCATAATATAAAGCCTCGGCTTCACATATTGATTCAGATCGATCAGCATACGTGCAAAGCTGTCTGCACTTGGATATCTGGTATGGCCGATTGCCTTATTTTTCCCATAGATAAAGCCATAGCTGTTTTTTACAGCACCTGTGATCCGTTCCAGGGCATGGGTTTTCATTTTGGAAAGGGAAATGACGCAGTCTGCCTCCAGAAGCTCCTTTGGGAGAATAAATTCCCTGGCCTGAATCCCCTGCGGATAATCTACAGGCACGCCTTTTGTATAATCAATAGCCGGAATCTCGTATTTTTCCAAATAGGTATCCATGCCGGTTCCCTGGATCACCTGTCTGGTGGTTCCGTGACCGCAGGAATCTGCAAGAACAATATTGGCATAGCCTTCCTCCCGTAAAATTCTGGCAAAGGCACCAACTACCACAGGATGGGTAATCACTGCCTTTTCTACTTCTGCCTTCTTCAACAGATTGGGCTTAAGCAGAAGCTTCTCATCTTTTCCTATCAGCACTTCAAGCCCGCCAAGTTCCTTCAGACCAGCTTTTAAAAGATTATAAATTTTTTCTTCCTCATATGCCTCACAAGGAAGCACAACTACTTTACTTTTTTTATTCATGCACAATATCCTTTATTTCATCTTCATTTTTCACCCGCGCTGCCCGCAGTGCCTTTCTCACCGGCAAAATACACGCCGGTACCACAGATAACGCATCTACACCCATCCGCAGAAAGGTCTCTGTCAGCCTTGTATCTGCTGCCAGCTCACCGCAGAGACAAACCTTACAGTTCTCTTTGTGTCCTGCATCTATAATCATTTTGATCATACGTACAACTGCCGGATGATGATCGTTATATTTTTTCTGAAGCAAAGGATTCTGGCGATCCATGGCAAGCGTATACTGGGTCAGGTCATTGGTTCCGATTCCAAGGAAATCCACACGTCTGGCAAGCTCCTCACCGATCATTACAGCCGCAGGAGTTTCCATCATAATGCCCGTTCGGATATTTTTAAAAGGAATCCCCTCACCGGTCAGCTCAGCCTTCACCTCCCGGATCAGCTCCTCAATCGCATCCATTTCCTCTTCTTCGCTGATCATCGGATACATCATCCCCAGATTTCCGTACCAGCTTGCACGGTAAATGGCACGAATCTGTGTTTTAAACAGATTTTTCCGGTCCAGGCAAAAACGGATTCCACGATTGCCCATAAGAGGATTTGTTTCCTGAGGAATCTCCAGGTAGGCTGCCTGTTTATCTGCACCAAGATCTGCTGTTCGAATGACCACCAGACGATCACCCATGGTCTGTGCCGTCTTCTTGTATGCCTGGAAAAGCTCTTCCTCTCCCGGATAGCTCTCTCTTCCCAGGTATTGGAATTCGCTTCGAAGCAGTCCGATTCCCCTTGCGCCATAATAAAGCGCACTGTTCAGATCATCCAGACTTCCGATATTTGCATAAATTCCTACTTCCTTGCCATCCAGGGTGATATCCTTTTCATCCTTTAGCTTCAAAAGAGCTTCCCGCTCCACAAGATCCGCTTTTCTGCGGATTTCGTATTCCCTTCTCACTTCACGGTCAGGTTCCAGATAAAGAGTTCCGGTATAGCCATCGATTATGGCAACTGTGTCTTCCCATTCCTCTTCGGATGCGGGAATTCCTACTCCTGTTACACAGGGAATATCCATGCTTTTGGCAAGGATTGCCGTATGAGAGGTTGCAGAGCCTTTACGTGTCACAATGCCAAGGAGCTTGTCCTTGTCCATCTCCATCAATTCAGCCGGAGACAGGGCATCTGCTGCCAGAATTACCGGTTCCTCACCCAGATTGATTTTTTTCTCCTCTTTTCCCAGGATTTCCAGAAGAAGGTCTGAAACCCTGCTAACATTGTGAATCCGTTCTTTTATAGAGGAATCCTTCAGATTGCCAAACGTGCCATTTAACTCATCCCGTGTGGTCTGCACTGCATAGGCGGCAGTTACCTTTTCTCCGCTGATCATGCTCTGTACTGCCCGAAGGAAGCTGCCGGAGCCAAGAAGCTCAGCCTGCTCAAGTACCTGATGTTCAATAGCTTCTGAGATTCCTGCACTATCATATTCTTCCTTCAGGGTCTGCATCACATGTCTTCTTGCTACGTCAAAGTTACGCTGTTCCGTCTTTATATCATCTGCCTGATGCTGTCGGAGCTGATATTCTCCTTTTCGGTAAAACTGTATTTTTCCGATGGCAATTCCCGCAAATGCGGAAGCACCCTTATATATTTCCATGTTGTTCTCCCTTTAGCGAATAGTAAAGGCAGACTCAAAAGCCTGCCTCTACAAACTGTTGCTTTTGTATCAATTATACAACGCAACTCTTTTTAATGCAATTTTGAATTAATCACAAGCCGCCTTAAATTCCGTCCAGTTCTTATTATACTGCTCCTCTGCCTTTGCATTTACATTCTTGATGCTTTCGCCGCTGGTTACGCTGTCCGGCACCACCAGGTTTTCATCTACCAGCTGGTCAGCCGCCTTGTTTGTGCAGTAATATCCAATATAATCAAAGCACTCTGCTGCAATCTCAGGTCTTAAAATATAATCCACAAACTGATAAGCCGCCTCAGCATTAGGTGCAGCACTTGGAATGAACATGCCCATTACGCCAAATCCAAGACCCTCTTCCGGGTAAACCACCTTTAGCTCCGGATCCTCTGCAAGAGCTGCCGTTACCTGTGAAGTATAAAGGAGTGCCACAGATGCCTCACCGTTCAGAAGCGCATTCTGGGTATTGTCATCCTGGATCATACGAATATTAGGTGCCAGCTCCACAAGCTTTTCACCGGCCTCCTTAATCGTATCCACATCCTCCTCATTCATGCTTTTCCCCATGGTAAGAAGTGTGATTCCATTGATAACACGATAGTTGGCAATCAATGCCACACTGTCCTCAAGGGACGGATCCCACAGATCCTTATAGCCCTTAATGTCCAGCTCCACCTCATCCGGATCGTAAACGATCAGCGGGATTCCTGCACCGTAGGGTACGGTGTACTCATCATTTTCATCATAGAACTGTCCCTGGTAAAGAGGGTTGATGTTATCCCAGTTGGAAATTTTCTCCGTGTCAAGCTTAGTGGCAAGGCCTTCCTCTATAATTTTCTCAAGAATATAATCATCTGCGATTACCACATCATAATCTCCGCCCTTTGCCATGGAAACCTTCTCAAGCATGGTTTCATCTGTGTCAAAATTGGAGTATACAATCTTATAGCCTGTCTCTTCCTCAAAGCCATCCAGAACCTCCTGCGGGAACATTCCCTCCCAGGTGTAAAGAACCAGCTCAGAATCATCTGCATATACAGGTGCCACGCTGCCGCATACTGCTGCCACTGTTAAAATTGCTGCAAGTAACTTTTTCTTCATAGTCGATCTCCTTTTTCGTCTTACGGTTTCCCGCTGCCTGCACCGTCAGCTTTTGGAAGTGCTGCCGCATCCACCCAGGTGACGGTGCTTACCTGCATTTACTCGGCCTTGATCTTGGTCCACAGCTCTGCATATTTCTGCTTGATCTTCGGCTCCTGATAGCGGAAAATCTCACTGTTAGGATTCTCGAAATCCGGAATATAAGAAGAAACGCCCTCATACTCACCACTGATCATGGTCTCGTAAACACTCTTTACAGGAGAAGTATAACCTACTTCTTCCGTATTGGAAAGAGCAGATTTTTCTTCCAGCATAAAATTAATAAACTGATGTGCCAGCTCCACCTCGCTGCAGTCTCTTGTGATTACCATCGCATCATACCAGTTATTGGTTCCCTGTCCCGGTGTGAAATAGTCCATATTCGGATTTTCACTGATAATATAGGAAGCATCTCCGGAATAAACTACTGCCATTGCCTTATTGCCGGAAATCATATTATCGATCACATCATCACCTGCATAAATAGGATCCATGGTGTTTCTCTGATTAACCAGCCACTGATAAGCCTCCTGAATCTGTTTTTCATCCGTTGTGTTCATGGAATATCCAAGGGCCTTTAAGGCTATCATAAAGGAATCTCGCTCAGAATCATACATGTAAATATTTCCTTTATACTTGGTATCACAAAGAATCTCCCAGCCCTCCTGAAGGTCTGCCGGATCTACCACCGTCTTATCATACAGAATTCCTACTGTTCCCCAGAAATACGGGCAAGAATAACGGTTGCCCGGATCATAGCTCTTATTCATAACCTCTTTCATCAGATTCGCCTTATTGGGAATCTGATCCCAGTCAATATGCTGGAGATAATCCTCTTTGATCAGACGCTCGATCATATAATCGGAGGGTACCAGCACATCATAGGATTCACCGCCGGACAGCTTGGTGTACATCATCTCATTGGACTCAAAGGTCTCATACACCACAGTACAGTTATATTCCTCCTCAAACTCTTTAAGAAGCGCAAGATCAATATATTCTCCTGCATTATACACCTTCAGCACATGGCTCTCTCCTGCTGCACCGCCGCATTTTGCAAGGCCAAAGCCAAGAGCCGCCACTACCAGAAGTGCGATCACACGCTGAATCTTTTTCGTATGCTTACTTGCATGCTTCTCAAGAATCGGCGGAAGCATATTTGCGAAAACAAGTACCAGAATAATAACCACGATTACAATGGTAGACAAGGCATTAATGGTTGGATTGATTCGCTTGGTCATATTGTAAACAACAATAGAAATATTTTTCACACCGTTGCCGGATACAAAATAAGAAATTACAAAATCATCAAAGGACATGGTAAACGCAAGCAGGGCGCCGGCGAAAATACCGTCCTTGATCATAGGCACAATTACCTTTGTCAATGCCTGGAAGGGTGTTGCTCCAAGATCCATTGCCGCATTTGCCAGATTGGGATCCAGACTTCTTACCTTTGGATAAACACTGGTGATAACATATGGCGTACAAAAGGAAATATGCGCCAGCAGCATGGTGATGTATCCCTTGCGAAAGCCCAGTGAGGAAAAAAGAAGCATCAGTCCGATGGCTGTTACAATATCCGGGTTAAGAATCGGCAGGTTATTAATATTTAAAAGTGTTTCCTTTAACACCTTCCGTGACTTGGAAAGCCCGATGGCTGTAATAGTTCCAAGAACGGTAGAAATCACAGTTGCCAGGATGGCAATCGTCACAGATACGTAAACCGCCTTGCTGACTTCTGTATTATGAAGCAGCTCGGTATACCATCTCATGGAAAATCCCGTAAATTTAGTCAGGGATTTAGATGAGTTAAAGGAAAAAATCATGGTCACCAGAATTGGCAGGTAAAAAAACACCAGGCAGATGGCCACATAAAATCTCTGAAAAAAGCTTGTCTTCTTCTGCATGATACCCTCCTACTCTCCTTTTTCCTTATCCATTCGCTTCATAAGACTCATGGAAAGCAAAATGATCACTGCCAGGATCATAGAAATGGCACTTCCGAAGTTCCAGTCTCCAACAGAGATAAACTGGGATTCGATCAGGTTACCGATCAGCATGTACTGTCCCCCTCCCAGAAGCTTGGGAATAACGAAGGAGGAAATGGCAAGAAGGAATACCATCATAATACCGTTTACCACCCCAGGCAGAGACAGCTTCCAGATCACCTTCCAGAAGGTCTGGAACCGGTTTGCACCAAGATCGTAGGCAGCCTCGATCAGGGACTTGTCCATTTTATTTAAGGATGTATGAATCGGAATGATCATAAAGGGCATAAAGTTACAGATCAGACCAAGCATTACGGAAAAATCAGTATACATCATATTGATAGGTCCCAGTCCGATTTTTGCCAAAAGGTTATTGATGATTCCGTTATCTGACAAAAGATTCATCCATGCATAGGTACGAAGCAGCATGTTGATCCACATGGGAATTGTAACCAGCATAATCAGAAGACCCTGCATTTTTTCAGAGCATCTTGCAATGATCAGGGCAAGGGGATAGCCCAGCACCAGACAGATAAAGGTAGTAAGCAGTCCCAGCCAGAAGGATTTCAAGATAACATTTAGATAAGTAGCTTCCAGAAACTTGGCAAAGTTTCCCCAGGTGAAGGAAAGAGTCATAACTTCATTTCCTTCTGTAGTAAATGCATACAGGGCAATGAGAAACAGTGGGATTACAAGGATTATGATTGCCCATATAAAATACGGAATAATAAGTCGTTTAAACTGTTTCATTAATATGCTCCCATTCTGTACATAACATGAATATCTTCCGGTCCGAATTTCAGTCCTACCTGGCGGCCCACCTCCGCATAATCAGTAGTCTGAACCTTATAGGTACGCAGCTCTGTCTCCACAAGGATTTCGTAGTGTACACCCTTGAAGGTAACATTTCGTACCACACCATTTAACTTAGCCTGAGATGGCTCTACAATATCCAGATCCTCCGGACGAAGCACAACCTCAATTTCTTCATTGTCTTCAAAGCCCTTATCCACACACTCAAATTCAAATCCGTCAAACTGCACCAGGAAATCCTTTATCATAATTCCTTCAATGATATTGGACTCTCCGATGAAGCTTGCTACAAAGCGGTTTTCCGGCTCATTATAAATATCAGTAGGCGCGCCGATCTGCTGAATTTCACCGTTATTCATAACTACCACTGTATCAGACATGGAGAGTGCCTCCTCCTGATCATGCGTGACATAAATGAATGTGATTCCAACCTCCTGCTGGATTTTTTTCAGCTCGATCTGCATCTGCTTACGGATCTTGGCATCAAGGGCACCTAAAGGCTCATCAAGAAGAAGAATCTTCGGCTCATTTACAAGAGCCCGGGCAATGGCAACTCGCTGCTGCTGTCCGCCGGAAAGCAGGGTAACATCTCTTTTTTCAAAGCCCTCAAGGCCTACCATTTTCAGCATTTTGGTTACCTTCTGGCTGATAACCGTCTTATCCACCTTTTTCAGGTTCAAGCCAAATCCAATATTATCTGCCACATTCAGATGGGGAAAAAGAGCGTATTTCTGGAAAACGGTGTTTACCTCTCTTTTATAGGGAGGAAGCTTGGAAATCTCAATGCCGTTAAATAATACTTCTCCGCCGCTTGGCTCCTCAAAGCCTGCAATGATTCGAAGGGTGGTGGTTTTTCCGCAGCCACTTGGTCCCAGAAGGGTGAGAAACTCGTTCTCATAAATGTCCAGATTGATTCCGCGAAGAACCTGCTGGTCATCAAAGTTTTTTGTAAGGTTTTTCAACTCAATGAGCTTATTCATTTGTTTTCTCCTTTCCGTAGACAACCATTGCCCTACCTAAGCTTCCTGTAAAGCTTTCTCACAAGAGAATAGACAAGAAGGAGCAATACTGTAAAAGCCAGCATAATCGTACACAGGGCATTGATTTCCGGTGTCACACCGGTTTTTATCTGAGTGTACACCTTGATCGGCAAGGTGGACAGTCTCGGACCATTAATAAAAATACTGATTACCACATCGTCCATGGACATGGCAAATGCAAGTAATGAGCCAGACGCCACAGCCGGCATAATAAGGGGCAGAGTGATGTCAAAAAAGGCTCTGAGGGAAGTCGCTCCAAGATCTCTTGCAGCTTCCTCAAGGGAAGGATCCATGCCTACAAGCCTTGCCTTTACTTCCATCAATATATAAGGAATGCAAAATACCGTATGACCGATAAGCAGGGTCAGCATTCCAAAGGGCAGGTTCAGCATATAAAAAAATGCCATCAGCACCATGCCCAGAATAATTTCCGGTATCATAAGGGGCAAAATAGAGATGTACTCAAGTGCGCCCTTTGTTTTCCAATGGATTCGTGACAGTCCCACTGCTCCCATGGTTCCGATCACTGCGGAAACCGCACAGCTGGCAGCTCCCAGGATCAGACTGTTTACAAGTGCTTCTTGCATGTCACGATCTGCAAACAGCTTCTGATACCACTGCAGGGAAAATCCGGTCAGCCGTACAGGAAGCTTGGATTCATTAAAGGAAAAAATGATCACAACTGCCACCGGCAGATACATCAGCAAAAAAACAATACCCAGGTAGATTTTTTCGAAACGTGTGCTTTTTTTCATCCCAGCCCCTCCACTTCTTTGGCATTGGTCACCTTACGGTACAAAAGGATCATCAAGGTGGTAAGGATCATCATGATCACTGCCAGGGCTGCTGCAAAGGGCCAGTTATTTCCCCTGGTCATCTGATCCTGGATCAGGCTTCCTACCAGCACCACTTTATTTCCGCCCAGAATATCTGCTATGAAAAACAGCCCCATGGATGGGATAAAGGTCAGAATCACACCTGACAAAAGTCCGGGCAGGGTCAGCTTAAAGCTAACCGTCCAAAAGGCTTTTATTTTGCCGGCACCAAGATCCCGGGCTGCCTCTATTAAAGACCAGTCCAGCTTTTCCGCACTGGAATATACAGACAAGATCATAAAAGGCAGCAGCACATAAATCATACCGATTACAATTGCCGGGTAACTGTACATCAGCTTCAAAGGCTTCTCGATCAGGCCAAGCTTCTTCAAAAGGAAATTCAGAAGTCCTTTTTTCTGAAGAATAATGATCCAGCCATAAAGACGGATCAGGGAATTCACCCAGAAGGGAAGCATAAGAAGCAGCATGGCTTTCTTTTTGCCGCCGGCCGGCAGCTTCGCCATGTAATAGCCAAAAGGATAGCCGATCAGTGTTATAAACAGGGTGCTTGTAAAAGCAAGCTGAAAGGACTGGGCAAATGTATTCAGATATACAGGCTCTAATAGCTTTCTGTAATTATCCAGTGTAAAAATCCACTGTACCCCGTGAACTTCTCCGGGAGTGGCAAAGCTTAAGGCTACCATATAGAGAAGTGGGCAGGCTACAAATATCAGGGTAAAAATATATAAAGGAAGAATCATCCATATGGAGCTTTTTTTGCCCATCAGTTTGTACCTCCCTTAGGACGGTCCACTAAAACCGCATCCTTTGGTTCAAAACGCCAGCAAATCTGCTGTCCCGGCTGAATGTCTGCATTCATACCGAAGCGGCTGGCTGTAATCTCATCACCATTTGGCAGGGTAAGCAAAACCCTAAGCTGCCCTGCCGCAAAATTTTTCTCCTTCACAGTGGCATGCAAGTTGCCATTTTCCTCCAGCAGAATGTTTTCACCACGAAGGGCAACCGTAACGTTTTCCCCGACATTTACCTTTTCCTCTGTATCAATAGAAGCCACTTCATCTCCCAGCTTCACTTTTATGTGGTGCCCGTTTTTCTCTGCTACAATTCCCTTGAGAATATTGGCATTTCCTACAAAAGCAGCCACATAGCTGGTCTTCGGATGATTATAAATTTCATCCGGTGTTCCGATCTGCTCAAATTGCCCCTGATTCATTACCACGATCCGGTCAGACATATTGATGGCCTCCTCCTGGTCATGGGTAATATAAATAAAGGTAATTCCAAGCTTCTTCTGCAAACGCTTCAGCTCCAGCTGCATGGTGCGGCGAAGCTGCAGATCCAGCGCTCCAAGAGGTTCATCCAGCAGCAAAACCCTTGGATTATTTGCCAGTGCTCTGGCAATTGCAACCCTCTGCTTCTGACCGCCGGAAAGCTCTGAGGGCTTTCGCTTCTCATACCCCTCCAGCTGCACAAGCTCCAGCATCTCTTTCACCTTTTTCTTAATCTCAGCCTTGGGAGCCTTACGGATTTTCAAGCCATACCCAATATTATCCGCCACATTCATGTGGGGAAAAAGGGCATAATTCTGAAATACCGTATTCACATCTCGCTGATTAGGTTCAAGAGCAGTCACATCCTGTCCCTCCAGCCACACACTGCCGCTGTCAGGCTGCTCCAGGCCTGCGATAATACGCAAGGTGGTTGTCTTGCCGCAGCCGGAAGCACCTAGCAGGGTTACAAACTCACCCTGCCTGATTGTAAGATTTATCCCCTGAAGAACAGCCTCGCCGGGGGCAAAGCTTTTTTTCAGATTTTTTAATTCAAGAAATGAATCAGACATTCATTCCCCTCCTCTCTGTTTTTGTGAAAAAAAATACGGGTTGCCGAAATAACGAAGCCCTTGATGGACTTCGGCATTAACATAATAAATGTTAATGCAGTGCTATTACTGCACCTTACGAAATCGGTAACCCGTATTTTCATATAATTTGCCGAAAAAAGGTACGCCAAAAGCAGGTTCGTCCTGTTCAAGGTATATTCTATCATGGAGTATACCCTTTTGCAAAATAAAAAAGCTGGAAATGAGACTCGAACTCACGACCCCTTCATTACGAGTGAAGTGCTCTACCGACTGAGCTATTCCAGCTTATATGCCGACAGATGAAAACATCTGCCGGACACAATTGCTATTTTAATTTATACATCTGCATTTGTCAAGGAAATTTTGAACCAGTCCTCCTGGGAAAATTCCACTACTGTGCAATCATTTGCATAGGTGCATTCCGGAAGAATGATCATGGCATGAAGAACATCATTATGAACCGGAAGTGGACATAAATGCCAGATTGCAGGGTTGATTTTTACCATGCAGCCTTTTGGAACAATAAATGCCTTGGTAAGCTCCGGAACCGGTGTTCCGCCAGAAGCCGGTGCAACATGAATGATCATATCATCATCCAATGCCACAATTCCTTCCCAGGTTGTTGTATGATACTCCGCCATCTTTACGACCCTGTCATCCTTTTTCACTGAAATAGGAGAAAAGCCTATACTTCCCATACAGGTCCCGGAAATACGATCCGGATAAAAGCTGTGAATCTCACCCTGTAGCGGATAGCCCTCCGGCTCTGTCATGGAATAAAAGGTTCCAAATGGCGCAAAATCCGATACATTAATTTTTACTGCTGTAAGCTCTCTCATATAAAAAATCCCCCTCAATTAATAGTTCCTGTTATTTTGTGGCAGTCTCCTTCTTTGTTGTTTTTGCAGCTTTTGAAGCAGTTTCCTTCTTCGTTGTTTTTGCAGCTTTTGAAGCTGTTTCCTTCTTCGTTGTTTTTGCAGCTTTTGAAGCAGTTTCCTTCTTCGTTGTTTTTGCAGCTTTTGAAGTCATTTCCTTCTTCGTTGTTGTTGCAGCTTTTGAAGCGGTCACCTTCTTCGTTGTCTTTACAGCCTTCGAAACGGTTACCCTCTTGGCAGGTGCCTTCCCTGGCGTGCAGCTGTAGATGCTGACACCAAGTGCAGGCAGCTTCACTTTAATAGAATGCTCCCGCTCGTCCCACTCTTCTGCCTTTGCTATTTTAACCCGGGCATTTACAACGCCCTCGCCGCCAAATTCTGCAGCGTCACTGTTAAAGACTTCTTTATATTTGCCTGCAAACGGTACGCCAACCTGGTAATTCTCATAAGGAATGGCAGCAAAATTGCAGATCACCAGAAGCGTTTCCTCCGGCTTTTCTGTTTTGCGAAGGAAAGTGATCACATTTTCCTCGTACTTCATCAGCTGAATCCACTCAAATCCGTCGTAATCGTCATCCAGCTTATAAAGAGCAGGAGAATTTTTGTAAAGAGCATTCAATGCCTGAATACATTTCCCCAGCCCCTCCGGCATATCCCCCTGTGGTGCCATCATTTTACAGCCAGGATGTACCATCATATAGGAATAAGCAGCTCTTACCTGGGCCAGCTTCTGCTTCTCATCTCCTGGAAGCTTGTCCATAAATTCCCCAAGAGTTCCCACATCTCTGCTTCCAAGGGTAAGTACATAATGCTCAGAATATGCATATAAGGTAGATAAAGTCAATTGGTCATGATAATTTTTCCGAAGGACAGGATCTACGGAAAGATAGAACAGGAAATCTCTGGTCCATCCGCCGCTCCACTTGTAGTCAAAGCCAATATGATCATTCTCTACGCAATCTGTCAGCTCCGGCCACAGGCCGTCCTCCTGGGCAATGAGAAGCGCGCCCGGATTACGTTTCTTCACAATGGAATTGAGATGCTTCAGAAATTCTATGGCATGCAGGTTCTCATTGGAGCCATACATATTAGGCGTCCAGCCATCCTTTCTTCCATAATCCAGGTAAAGCATGGCATCCACGTCGTCCATGCGAAGTCCGTCTGCATGGAAAACCTCCAGCCAGAAGCAGGCACCTGAAATCAGGAAATCCTTTACCATAGGACTGTCATAATTATAAAGCATGGTTCCCCACATAGGATGAACTGCCATACCAGGATCCTTCACCTCATAAAGAACAGTTCCGTCAAATTTCTCCAGTCCGCCCTCATATCTTGGGAACTGGGCCGGGGACCAGTCAAGGATCACACCGATTCCTTCCTGATGAAGCTGGTCAACAAAGGCAGCAAACTCCTTAGGCTCTCCATATCGTGTGCTAAGGGCAAAATATGCAGAGGTAGGATAGCCATCTGCCTCATCCTCCAGAAATTCCATAACCGGATGCAGCTCCACATGGGTATAGCCCTCTTCCTTCAGAAAAGAAACTAATTCCTTCTTATTATTCCACTTGCCAAGGCTTGTCTCATAGATAGAAACCGGCTGTCTGCGGTCATCGTACTTCTTCCGGTCCTTCATCCACTTGCCGTCATTCCATTCAAAGTCTGACACATCTGCCACAACCGAGTTCCATTCCGGCGCCGCAACAGCTCTGTTTCCATAGGGGTCTGCCTTCTGAAGAAGGACATCCCCTTTCGCCTTGATTTCATACCGGTAGGCATCTCCCACTTTCACTCCCGGAACAAACAGCTGGAAAATACCGGACCTTGGCATCTTATGCATAGGAAGCACTCTGCCGTCCCAGTCATTAAAATCTCCCACAACACTTACACGAATGGCATTGGGTGCCCACACTGCAAAATGGGTTCCACTTACCCCATTCATAACCATAGGATGCGCACCTAACTTCTTATAGCCTTCATAATAAACGCCGCACAAGAAGGCAGTCTCATCCTCCTCTGTGAGGATTCCGCCAAAGCCATAGGCATCCTTAAAGCTTCTCTCTTTATCACCTGTCTGTATCTGAAATTCGTACTCAGGGATTCTCCGTCCCGGAATTAAAACCCCATAATAGCCAGCTTCATCCTCCAGCTCCATCTGGTATTTCTTATTCCCAACAGCTACCGCTGCTGACTTGGCACCTGGGAAAAAGCCCTGTATCAACACACCATCTGGTGTCAGTCTGGGTCCCATCACATCTCTTGGGGCTGTCTCTTCTCCATAAACAATTGCTTCAATTCCTGCCCAATTCATATAATCATATACAGTTTTACTCATATGCTCTCCATTTCTCCGCACAACCTGCGGCCGCCCACGGTATAAATGTTCTGCCTGAAAATTATTGTAAAAAATCCATCCGCAGGTAATGGTTATTTATTACTATTTTACCATTTTAAACTGAAAAAATAAAGGAATTTGTTTGACAAATCTTACCTGCTGCGTTAAATTATTGTTATATATTTTCGCTAGGGCACGTTTGTAAATGGTCCTAGAAGCTAAGGAGGATTTTTCAATGAGCAATCGAAGCTATGATGTGACTGCACTGGGTGAACTTCTGATCGATTTCACAGAGAATGGTACCAGTGCACAGGGCAACCCTGTTATGGAGGCCAATCCTGGCGGAGCCCCATGCAATGTTCTTGCTATGCTGAATCGTCTTGGAAAGAAAACTGCTTTCATTGGCAAGGTTGGAAAAGACATGTTTGGAAATCAGCTCAAGGCTGCTGTTGAAGAAGTTGGAATTGATACACAGGCACTTGTTATGGATGATGAGGTGCATACCACACTGGCATTTGTTCACACCTATCCGGATGGGGACAGAGATTTTTCTTTCTACCGCAATCCTGGTGCTGATATGATGCTGACCATTGACGAGGTTCCGGATGATTTGATCCGTGATTCCCGTATCTTCCATTTCGGAACTCTTTCTTCTACTCATGAGGGCGTTCGTAAGGCTACCCGTCATGCCATCGACGTAGCTAAGGAAGCCGGATGTATTATCACCTTTGACCCGAACCTTCGTCCGCCACTCTGGAAGTCCTTAGAGGATGCCAGAAAAGAGATCGAGTACGGTCTTACCAAATGCGATGTGCTGAAGATTTCTGACAACGAAGTAGAATTTCTCTTCGATACTACAGACTATGACAAGGGTGCAGCCCTTATTGAAGAGAAGTACCACATTCCCCTTGTACTGATCACTATGGGTAAGGACGGAAGCCGTGCTTACTACAAGGGCCGCCGTGTAGAATGTGCACCATTCCTTCAGGAGCATACTATTGAGACTACAGGTGCCGGAGATACCTTCTGCGCCAGCATTCTGAATTATGTTCTGGAGCATGGTCTTGAGAACCTCTCCGATGAGAATCTTATGGAAATGCTTACCTTCGCCAACGCAGGAGCTTCCCTCATTACCACTCGTAAGGGTGCGCTTCGCGTAATGCCGACCCGCGAGGAAGTACTGGAATTCATTGCTAAGAGCGGCAGATAAAAAAGGAGCTGACATTTGCGGTAGTTGCAGATGTCAGCTTTTTTATGCAATAAACTGTGTCTTCGGAAGCTAAAAAGCTATTTAGTTAATCAAGGCGGACGCCTCTGGACACCTGTTATTCCACGCAGGTCGGTGCAACGCTCCGGTGAACTAACTGCTAACTACGGCTAAATCGTTCAGGAGAGCCTTCACGATTAAGCCTTCGTAAGCAGTGGATTTCACCTCCGCTAAAGACGCACCTGAAATGACCTGCTTAGGAGTAACAGGTGTCCAGAGGCTGTGCATCGGCTGAAACTCCCCTTAATGCCGGTCAATAAGCATCGGTCTGAATTCCCTTCCAACGCCAGTGAAGAAGTATCGTTTTAGCACATTCGCCTTACCAGTAACCAGTGAGCTCACAATGTATATTCGTGAGCAGGTCATTTCAGGAGCGCTCTTAACGGAGACGAGATCCACTGTCTACGAAGACTTAACATCGAAGGCTCTCCTGAGATGTTTAGTCGCAGTTGGCAGTTAGCTCGTTGGAGTGTTGCGACGACCTGCGATGAATATACATTGTGAACTCACGTCCTGCAAACGATTGCTTCACTAAGTCCCGCTTATTTCACCACACGCACTCTGGAAACGCCCTCAATAGACTTCAGCGCATCCAATGCCTCTGCGGAAGCTGCACTCTCCAGATCGATCAGAGTATACGCATACTCCCCTTTACTCTTGTTAGTCATATCCGCAATATTCAGTCCCTCAGCACCAAGAATCTTGGTCAGCTGGCTGATCATATTCGGGATGTTCTTATGTGTGATAGCAATACGTCCAACTGCCACACAGGTACCCATATCACAGTTCGGGAAGTTCACAGAATTCTTAATGTTACCATTCTCAAGGAAATCACGAACCTCTTTCACAGCCATCACTGCACAGTTCTCCTCAGACTCCTCAGTGGAAGCTCCAAGATGAGGAGTAACCAGAATTCCCTCATGTCCTGCAACTGTATGATTTGCAAAATCTGTCACATACTTCTTCACCTTGCCGCTGTCAAGAGCCTCGATCAGAGCCTCCTCATCCACCAGAAGATCACGTGCAAAGTTCAGAAGAACCACGCCGTCCTTCATCTTTCCAAAAGCCTCTTTGTTGATCATCTTCTTGGTAGAATCCAGAAGGGGAACATGAACGGTAATATAATCACACTTGCTGTAAATCTCATCCAGGCTCTTGCTGTGCTTAATGGTACGGGAAAGATTCCAAGCCGCATCAATGGAAATATACGGGTCATATCCATAAACCTCCATGCCAAGAGAAGCTGCCGCATTTGCAACCATGCTTCCGATGGCGCCAAGACCGATGATACCAAGCTTTTTGCCCATGATCTCACAGCCTGCAAACTGCTTCTTCTGCTTCTCAGCCAGCTTATCAATATCCTCCTGGTCCTTCTCTCTTTGAACCCATTCGATACCACCTACAATATCACGGGAAGCAAGAAGCATACCAGCAAGAACCAGTTCCTTTACGCCATTTGCATTGGCGCCAGGAGTATTAAACACAACAATACCTTTCTCCGCACACTCCTTCACCGGAATATTATTCACTCCGGCTCCGGCACGGGCAATCACAGCAACACTTTCCGGCAGCTCCATATCATGCATTTTTGCACTTCTTACAAGAACCGCCTGGCTGCCGTCAATGGTATCAGAATTTTTATATCCCTCATCAAAAATATCCAGACCCTTCTGGGCAATCGGATTCAGGCAATGATACTGAAACATTACGCATTTTCCTCCTCAAACTTTTTCATGAATGCAACCAGCGCTTCCACGCCTTCCTTTGGCATCGCATTATAAATACTTGCACGCATACCGCCTACGGATCTGTGACCCTTCAGGTTTACAAGACCAGCCTTTGCTGCCTCTGTTACAAATTTTGCATCCATCTCCTTGTCACCTGTTACGAAAGGAACATTCATAAGAGAACGGTCTTTCGGAACAACTGTGCCATGGAAAAGCTTGCTGGAATCCAGGAAATCATAGAGGATCTTTGCCTTCTCCTCATTGCGTCTCTTCATCTCTTCCAGTCCGCCCATTTTCTTCAGCCATTTGAAGACTTTTCCGCACACATAAATGCAGTATGCGTTCGGTGTATTGTAAAGAGAGCCTGCGTCTGCATGTGTCTTATATGTAAGCATAGTAGGAGTTCCCGGAAGGACATCCTCTGTGATCAGGTCCTCACGGATGATCACGATTACCATACCGGCCGGTCCGATATTCTTCTGGACACCGCCGTAGATAATGCCGTATTTGCTTACATCAACAGGCTCAGAAAGGAAACAGGAGGATACATCCGCTACCAGTGTTTTGCCCTTTGTATTGGGAAGCTCTTTGAACTTGGTTCCATAAATGGTGTTGTTCTCGCAGATATAAACGTAGTCTGCATCCGGGCTGATCGGCAGATCACTGCAGTCCGGAATGTAGGAGAAAGTCTTATCCTCGGAAGAAGCAATTTTGTTTGCTTTTCCGTATTTCTGTGCTTCCTGGTATGCTTTCTTTGCCCACTGGCCGGTTACAATATAATCAGCCACCTTATTTTTCATAAGGTTCATAGGGATCATGGCAAACTGCTGGGAAGCGCCGCCCTGAAGGAAAAGAACTTTGTAGTTGTCCGGAATGTTCATCAGCTCACGCAGATCCTTCTCTGCTGTGTCGATGATTTCCTGGAATGCAGCACTTCTGTGGCTCATTTCCATAACAGACATTCCGGTACCATTGTAATCCATCATCTCATCTGCGACTTCTTTCAGCACCTCTTCCGGAAGGACTGCTGGTCCTGCGGAAAAATTGTACACTCTGCTCATTTCTTCACATCCTCCTCGTCAAATACCTCATCTAAACTTGCTCCTGCAGGAACCATAGGATATACGCTTAAATCCTGGTCGATCCAGCAGTCGAGAACTACCGGGCCCTCTGATGAAAGCGCTACCTTAAGGGCAGGCTCTACTTCTTCCATCTTCGTAACGCGGATTGCTTTTGCTCCCATTGCCTCAGATACTTTTACGAAGTCCACGCCATCGTTTAAGATGGTCTGGGAATATCTGTGATCATAGAAAAGAGTCTGCCACTGACGTACCATTCCAAGTACATGATTGTTCAGAATAATCTGGACAAGCGGTCTGCCGCAGCGCACTGCTGTGGCGATCTCGTTCATGTTCATACGGAAACAGCCGTCTCCTGCTATATTTACCACAGTTTTGTCCGGGCATCCCATCTTTGCTCCGATGGCTGCGCCAAGACCGTAACCCATGGTACCAAGCCCTCCTGATGTCAGGAAGGTCCTCGGCTCCTTAAATTTGAAATACTGAGCAGCCCACATCTGGTGCTGTCCAACATCTGTAGAAATGATAGCATCTCCACCAGTCAGTTCATAAAGCTTCTGGATCACATAAGGTCCGGTAAGCTGGGAATGATCGTAATTCAGCGGATATTTTTCTTTCATATCCTGAATGTGTGCTGCCCACTCTTCGTGTTTCTTCTCCGGGATTTTTTCCAGAAGAAGCTTCAGCACTTCCCTCAGATCTCCGATCACGGAAGCGTCAACCACAATGTTCTTGTTGATTTCCGCTGCATCCACATCGATCTGCAGGATTTTTGCCTTCGGTGCGAAGGTCTTGGTATCTCCTGTGACACGATCGCTGAAACGTGCGCCAAGGGTAATCAGAAGATCACACTCACACATAGCATAGTTGGATGTTTTGGTTCCATGCATTCCAACTGGTCCTGTATAGAACTCATCCTCACCGGAAAAAGCACCTTTTCCCATCAGGCTGTCACATACAGGTGCCTGGATCTTGTGAGCCAGAGCACGCACCTCTTTGGATGCGTCTGCAATTACAGCGCCGCCGCCTACAAAGATGAAAGGCTTCTGGGCTCTGGCGATCATCTGGGCTGCGGTCTCCACATCCTCCGGGCGGATGGTATCCACCTTAGGCTCTACAGCTGTGATAGTGTGACGGATATATTCGCATTTCGCGGCGGTCACATCCTTCGGGACATCTACAAGGACAGGTCCCGGACGACCGCTTTTTGCTATGGTAAAAGCTTTGCGAATGGTGTCCGCAAGCTGTGTTACGTCTTTTACAATGTAGCTGTGTTTTGTCACAGGCATTACGATTCCTGCGATATCCACCTCCTGGAAAGAATCCTTTCCAAGAAGTGCAGTTCCTACGTTACAGGTAATTGCCACCACCGGAACAGAGTCCATGCATGCGGTTGCGATTCCGGTTACCAGGTTGGTTGCTCCAGGTCCTGAAGTAGCCAGGCACACACCCACCTTTCCGGTTGCCCGGGCATAGCCGTCTGCTGCATGGGAAGCTCCCTGCTCATGGGATGTAAGTACATGTTTGATTTTGTCACTGTATCGGTAAAGGGCGTCATAAACATTCAGGATCGCGCCGCCTGGATACCCGAAAACAGTATCCACGCTTTGCTCCAGTAAACATTCTATGATGATCTCTGCTCCTGTAAGCTGCAATTTTGTTTCCTCCTAACTATTTCGCTTTCGGTACTTCAAGAATTGCACCGCGGTTTCCGGAGGTAACCATTGCTGCATATCTTGCAAGATATCCGGTTGTAACCTTCGGCTCTCTTGGCTGCCATTTTGCTTTTCTTGCTGCAAGCTCTTCATCAGAAACCTTCAGTTCCAGCTTCAGTTCCGGAATGTTGATGCTGATGATGTCACCCTCTTCAACCAGAGCGATAGGGCCGCCAACTGCTGCCTCCGGGGAAACATGCCCGATGGAAGCACCTCTGGATGCGCCGCTGAAACGTCCGTCTGTAATCAGGGCTACAGAAGAGCCAAGTCCCATACCTGCGATTGCGGATGTGGGGTTCAGCATCTCTCTCATTCCAGGGCCGCCTTTTGGTCCCTCGTAGCGGATGACAACAACGTCACCTTCTACAATCTTGCCGCCTTTGATGGCTGCGATTGCGTCTTCCTCGCAGTCAAAAACTCTTGCAGGTCCTTCGTGAACCATCATCTCAGCTACCACTGCAGAACGTTTTACAACGCTTCCGTCCGGGGCAAGGTTGCCGCGAAGTACGGCAAGTCCGCCTGTGGTGCTGTACGGATTGTCAAGAGGACGGATAACCTCCGGATTCAGGTTTGCACAGTCTTTGATGTTCTCTCCTACTGTCTTTCCGGTTACGGTCATGCATTCTGTATGAAGAAGTCCAGCCTGTGCAAGCTCATTCATAACCGCGTAAACACCGCCTGCCTCATTCAGGTCTTCCATATAAGTCGGGCCTGCAGGTGCCAGGTGACACAGGTTCGGGGTCTTTGCGCTGATCTCATTTGCAAAGCTGATATCGAAATCCCAGCCAATCTCATGTGCGATAGCTGGAAGATGAAGCATACTGTTTGTGGAACATCCAAGTGCCATATCTACGGTAAGGGCATTTAAAATTGCCTCTTTTGTCATAATGTCTCTTGGACGGATGTTGCGGCGGTACATTTCCATAACCTGCATTCCTGCATGCTTTGCAAGACGGATACGCTCGGAATAAACAGCCGGAATGGTTCCGTTTCCTTTCAGTCCCATACCAAGAACCTCTGTCAGGCAGTTCATGCTGTTTGCAGTGTACATACCGGAACAGGAACCGCAGGTTGGACATGTTTTGTTCTCACACTCGGTAAGGCCTTCCTCTGTAAGCTTGCCTGCAGCGTAAGCTCCAACAGCCTCAAACATGCTGGAAAGACTTGTCTTGTGTCCGTTTAAGTGACCAGCCAGCATTGGGCCGCCGCTTACGAATACAGTAGGAACGTTGATTCTGGCTGCTGCCATCAGAAGTCCAGGCACGTTTTTGTCACAGTTCGGGATCATAACAAGGGCATCAAACTGATGTGCCATTGCCATTGCTTCTGTGGAATCTGCGATCAGGTCTCTGGTTACCAGGGAATATTTCATTCCCACATGACCCATTGCAATACCATCACAGACAGCGATTGCAGGGAACATGATCGGAGTTCCGCCAGCCATTGCAACGCCAAGCTTAACTGCCTGGGCAATTTTATCCAGGTTCATATGGCCTGGTACGATTTCATTATAAGAGCACACAATACCAACCAACGGGCGCTCCATCTCTTCTTTTGTCATTCCAAGGGCATTAAACAGGGAACGGTGAGGTGCCTGCTGTGTGCCTGTTTTTACTGCATCACTTCTCATAGCTTGTATCTCCTTTGTTCTTCACAGCCGGAAAAATCTGATTTTCCCGGCTGTAAATCCTTTCTATTCTGATTAGATCTCTTTTGCGATCAGGTCGCCCATCTCTTTGGTTCCAACTAAGGTGCAGCCCTCAGACATAATGTCGCCTGTGCGGTAGCCTGCTGTCAGAACCTTCTGTACTGCTGCCTCAACTGCGTTTGCTTCCTCATCAAGGTCCAAGGAGAAACGAAGCATCATAGCTGCGGAAAGAATGGTTGCGATCGGGTTCGCCTTATTCTGTCCGGCAATATCCGGTGCAGAACCGTGGCTTGGCTCATAAAGGCCAAATTTTGTCTCATTCAGGCTGGCAGAAGAAAGCATTCCAATGGAACCGGTTACCATGCTGGCCTCGTCAGAAAGAATATCGCCGAACATGTTCTCTGTAAGAATGACATCGAACTGCTTCGGGTCTCTTACCAGCTGCATGGCACAGTTGTCAACCAGCATATGCTCAAGAGTCACCTCCGGGTAATCCTTGGCAACTTCTTCTACTACTTTTCTCCAGAGTCTGGAAGAATCCAGAACGTTTGCCTTGTCAACGCTTGTTACTTTCTTGCGGCGCTTCATGGCAATGTCAAATGCCTTGATGGCAATTCTGCGGATCTCGTTTTCATTATAGGAAAGCGTATCGATTGCCTTGGCAACTCCGTTTTCCTCGATGGTCTTTCTCTCTCCAAAGTAAAGACCGCCAGTGAGCTCACGTACAATGATCATGTCAAAGCCGTCGCCAATGATCTCATCGCGAAGAGGGCATGCTGCGCGAAGCTCATTGTATAAATATGCAGGACGCAGGTTTGCAAAAAGATTCAGTGCCTTACGGATGGCAAGAAGTCCTGCTTCCGGACGCTTGGATGGCTCTAATTTGTACCATGGGGATGTTTTGGCATCGCCGCCAATGGAGCCCATAAGAACTGCATCAGAAGCCTTGGCGGTTGCAATGGCTTCCTCTGTAAGGGGAACACCGTGAACATCGATGGATGCTCCTCCTAAAAGTACCTCAGAATAAGAAAAGCTGTGTCCGTATTTCTCACATACCTTGTCCAGAGCCTTCTTTGCCTCTGCAACGATCTCCGGTCCGATACCGTCTCCGGGAATCAGTGAAATGTTGTAATTCATAATAATTTCTTCTCCTTTGTTCCTGTATGCCAGTGGGAATTTCCACGTCTCTTCTGACATCAATGGATAATTGTTATTATAATAACGCACTTTCTTTCAGATTTCAACCTATTAAAGTAAAAAAGTTGTCGTTTTCCCTCCCATATAAATGGATTTATGCATAAAAAAAGCCCCACCCCGCTATAGGGTGAAGCTCTTTCGTCTTACGTAATTGTCAGTCCGCAGATTATGCAGAAGCCTGCTCTGCTTTCTCAACTTCAGCAATTGCCTGCTTTCTCATAGGGATACGGCAGTTCTTGTTGTTGCCGAACTCTACGATCACATCGTCTTCTGTCATGTCAATGATCACGCCATAGAAGCCGCTTGTGGTCACAACGCTATCACCAACAGCCATATCGCTGAGCATTGCCTGTACTCTCTTCTGCTCTTTCTTCTGAGGTCTGATCATCAGAAAATACATAATACCGAAAAGTACAACCAGCCATACGATGGTAAATCCCATACTCATTCCGCTTGATGCGTCCATTTGCAAATCCTCCTGTATCTTACTCTTCCCAGGGAATATGATTCCGGTCTGGAATTCCCCTGAATCTTCCGCCGCCATAATCGCCAGCGCATTATAGTATAATATACACAATAAACGGGAATTCTTCAAGTAGTTTTAGAATTTTTTTATACTCTGCCGTTGATTTTGCCCTCTGCAAAACCAGCCAGACGCATTTCCTTATATTCTGCGAAATTCCCTGCATCCAGAGCATCCCGGATTTCTTCCATCATATGATTGTAAAAATACAGGTTGTGAAGCACGCAAAGACGCATTCCCAGCATCTCCTTGGCTTTCATCAGATGACGGATGTAGGCTCTGCTGTAATGCTGGCAGGCAGGACACTGGCAACCTTCCTCAATGGGGCGCGGGTCCATTTCATACTTGGCATTAAACAGGTTCATCTTGCCGTGGTTGGTGTACACATGTCCATGACGTCCATTACGGCTGGGGTACACGCAGTCAAAGAAATCGATTCCTCTTGCAACACCTTCCAGAATATTGGACGGAGTTCCAACTCCCATCAGATAAGTAGGCTTATCCTGGGGCAGGTGCGGCACAACCTCATCCAGAATGTGGTACATCTGCTCATGGGTCTCCCCAACAGCCAGACCGCCAACCGCGTAGCCGTCCAGATCCATTTTGGAAATGGTATCTGCATGAGAAATACGGATATCCTCATAGATCGCACCCTGGTTGATTCCAAAAAGCAGCTGCTCCTTGTTCACCGTATCCGGCAGGCTGTTCAGTCGATCCATCTCCTTCTTGCAGCGCTCCAGCCATCTGGTGGTGCGGTCTACAGATTTCTGCACATACTCCCTGCTTGCTACGCTGCTGGGACATTCGTCAAAAGCCATGGCAATGGTAGATCCAAGGTTGGACTGGATCTGCATGCTCTCCTCCGGTCCCATGAAAATCTTGTGTCCGTCAATGTGGGACTGGAAGTAAACGCCCTCTTCCTTGATCTTGCGGAGTCCTGCCAGGGAAAATACCTGGAATCCGCCGGAATCTGTAAGGATCGGTCTGTCCCATACCATAAATTTATGAAGTCCGCCAAATTCCTTAATCAGCTTATCTCCTGTTCTTACATGAAGATGATAGGTATTGGAAAGCTCCACCTGGGTACCGATATCCTTCAGATCCATAGTAGATACTGCTCCCTTAATGGCACCTACTGTTCCCACGTTCATAAATACAGGAGTCTGGATCGTTCCGTGTACTGTCTCAAACTGGGCACGCTTGGCACGGCCTTCTGTTTTCATAAGTGTATATTTTGCCATATATGTTTCCTTTCTTTTTATACTATCTATGCCTTTCCCCTTTTGTTTTACACATTTTTATAAGTGTAAAAATCCGGTGGGAAACTTTATCTATTATAGCCCGAAATAACCGAAAATTCAACATCTGGTGAAAGAATCCTTGTTAAACTTTTACATTGCCATTTAAGTTTTCATATCGTATAATATTACGGAATATCTTCACTGAAAAGATTAACATATAAATAAGAAAGTTTGCGGACTGTTTTTCATCCCGCGCACATGCCAAAGGCGGCCTTACCTACTCAGTTTGGCCGCAATGAGCACAAACGAGGAGGCATATTTTTTTATATGAGCAATAAATACACTTTAGGAATTGACATTGGTTCCACCACTGTCAAAATCGCAATACTTGACAAAAATGACACCCTGCTTTTCGCAGACTACCAGCGTCATTTTGCCAACATCCAGGAGACTCTCGCAGATCTTCTTGAGAAAGCATACGAGAAGCTTGGAGAGCTTACCCTCCATCCTGTGATCACAGGTTCCGGCGGACTTACCCTTGCCAATCACCTTGGGGTTCCTTTTGTCCAGGAGGTTATCGCAGTCTCCACTTCCCTTCAGAAGATTGCACCCCAGACTGACGTAGCCATCGAGCTTGGCGGCGAGGATGCCAAGATCATCTACTTCGAGGGCGGCAATATTGAACAGCGTATGAACGGAATCTGTGCAGGCGGTACCGGTTCCTTCATCGACCAGATGGCATCCCTGCTTCAGACAGACGCCACCGGACTGAACGAATACGCGAAGAATTACAAGGCACTTTACCCAATCGCAGCCCGCTGCGGTGTATTTGCCAAGACAGACATCCAACCGCTGATCAATGACGGTGCTACCAAGGAAGACCTTTCCGCTTCCATTTTCCAGGCAGTGGTGAACCAGACCATCTCCGGTCTTGCCTGCGGTAAACCCATCCGCGGACATGTTGCATTCCTTGGCGGTCCTCTTCACTTCCTGGATCAGCTGAAGGCAGCTTTTATCCGTACCCTGAAGCTGGATGACGAACACGCCATCACACCGGAGAATTCCCACCTTTTCGCAGCCATGGGTTCTGCCATGAACGCTAAAGATGAGGTGACCGTTTCCCTTACCGATATGAAGGACCGCCTGAAGAATTCCATTAAGATGGACTTCGAGGTAGAACGTATGGAGCCTCTTTTTGCCACAGAGGAGGATTACAAGGCCTTCAACGAGCGTCAGAGTGCTTACCAGGTAAAGAAGGGCGACCTTTCCCAGTACCACGGCAACTGCTATCTGGGTATTGACGCAGGTTCCACCACTACCAAGACTGCTCTTGTAGGCGAGGACGGAACCCTGCTTTATTCCTTCTACAGCAACAACAACGGAAGCCCGCTGAAAACAGCTATCCGTTCTATTCAGGAGATTTACAGCCTGCTTCCTGAAGATGCACACATTGCATTTTCCTGTTCCACAGGCTACGGCGAGGCGCTAATGAAGGCTGCCCTGCTGCTGGATGAGGGCGAGGTTGAGACCGTTTCCCATTACTATGCAGCTGCTTTCTTTGATCCGGAGGTTGACTGTATCGTAGATATCGGCGGACAGGATATGAAGTGCATCAAGATCCGCAACCAGACCGTTGACAGCGTACAGCTGAACGAGGCATGTTCCTCTGGCTGCGGTTCCTTTATTGAAACCTTTGCCAAATCCCTGAACTACTCCGTGCAGGATTTCGCCAAAGCCGCTCTTTTTGCAGAGCATCCTATTGACCTTGGTACCAGATGTACCGTATTTATGAACTCCAAGGTAAAACAGGCCCAGAAGGAAGGCGCTTCTGTCGCAGATATCTCTGCCGGACTTGCCTACTCTGTTATCAAGAATGCTCTTTACAAGGTTATCAAGGTTTCCGATGCCAAGGAGCTTGGCAAACACATTGTTGTACAGGGCGGTACCTTCTATAACGACGGTGTTCTTCGAAGCTTTGAGCGTATTGCAGGCTGCCAGGCCATCCGCCCGGATATTGCTGGAATCATGGGTGCTTTCGGCGCTGCCCTGATTGCCAAGGAGCGTTATCACGCAGAAGGCCGCGAGACCACCATGCTTTCCATTGACAAGATCAATGAGCTGAAATACACCACCTCCATGGCCAACTGCCACGGATGTACCAACAACTGCCGTCTTACCATCAACAAATTCACAGGCGGCCGCCAGTTTGTAAGCGGAAACCGCTGCGAGCGCGGTATCGGCAAAGAGAAGAACAAGGATCATATCCCGAACCTTTATGAATATAAGTACAAGCGTCTGTTCTCCTACGAGCCACTTTCCCCGGAGAAGGCGGTGCGAGGCAAGGTAGGTATCCCGCGTGTACTGAATATGTTTGAGAATTATCCTTTCTGGTATACCTTCTTTACAGAACTGAAATACCAGGTAGTGCTTTCCCCTACCTCCACCAGAAAGATTTATGAGCTTGGAATCGAGTCCATTCCAAGTGAGTCCGAGTGCTATCCTGCCAAGCTTGCACACGGACATGTGACCTGGCTTCTGAAAAACGGCGTGAAATTTATTTTCTACCCCTGCATTCCTTACGAGCGCAACGAATTCCCGGACGCAGTCAACCATTACAACTGTCCGATCGTTACCTCCTATGCAGAGAATATTAAGAACAACGTGGACGAGCTTCATGATCCGTCCATTACCTTTATGAACCCATTCCTGGCACTGACCTCTGAGGAAATCGTGACCAAGCGCCTCACTGAGATTTTCCCGGATATCCCGGCTGCTGAGGTGAAAGCAGCAGCCCACAAAGCCTGGGAAGAAATGGATGCCGTACATAAGGACATTGAGAAAAAAGGCGAGGAGACTCTTCAGTATCTGAAGGAAACCGGCCGCAGAGGAATTGTTCTTGCAGGCCGTCCATACCACATTGACCCGGAGATCCATCATGGTATCCCGGATCTGATCAACAGCTACGGAGTTGCGGTTCTTACTGAGGATTCCGTTTCCCATCTGGTTCCGGTGGAGCGTCCTATCCGTGTCAATGACCAGTGGATGTACCACTCCAGACTGTATGCAGCTGCAAACTTTGTTAAGACAAGAGATGACCTGGATCTGATCCAGCTGAACTCCTTTGGATGCGGACTGGATGCGGTAACTACAGATGAGGTTTATGAGATTCTTGACGGCAGCGGCAAGATCTACACCTGTCTGAAAATCGACGAGGTCAACAACCTTGGCGCCGCAAGAATCCGTGTCAGATCCCTCCTTGCAGCTCTTCGTGCCAAGGATGCGCAGAAGAAGGAGCGCACCATCCGCCCGGCTTCCATCGAGAAGGTTTCCTTTACCAAAGAGATGAGAAAGGATTACACCATCCTGTGTCCACAGATGTCTCCGGTACATTTTTCCCTGCTTGAGGCTGCCTTTAATGCAAATGGCTATCATCTGGAGGTTCTTCCAAATGACAACAAGCACGCCGTTGATGTAGGTCTGAAATATGTAAACAACGATGCCTGCTATCCCTCCCTGATCGTAGTAGGACAGATTATGGATGCTCTTTTATCCGGCAAATATGACCTGAACAAGACAGCTGTTATCATGTCCCAGACAGGCGGCGGCTGCCGTGCCTCCAACTACATTGCCTTTATCCGCCGCGCCCTTAAGAAGGCCGGCATGGAGCAGATTCCGGTTATTTCCCTTAACTTAAGCGGTCTGGAGAGCAACCCTGGCTTTAAGCTCACTCTTCCACTTGTGAAAGCTGTTGTTTACGCTGCAGTATTCGGCGACATTCTGATGAAGTGTATTTACCGCATGCGTCCCTATGAGCTTGAGAAGGGCATTGTAAACCGAAAGCACAAGATCTGGGAAAAGCGTGTGATCGCTTTTGTTTCCGGAGGCTCCTTAAGCCACAGCCAGTTTAAGAAAATGTGCCGTGAGATGGTTCATGATTTTGATACCATTCCCATCAGTGACGAGAAGAAACCTCGTGTAGGAATTGTAGGAGAGATCCTGGTGAAATTCCTTCCGGCTGCAAACAATCACCTTGCAGAGCTTCTGGAGGCTGAAGGCGCTGAGCCGGTTGTGCCGGATCTGATCGACTTTATGTCTTACTGCTTCTATAACCAGAACTTTAAGGCAGATAACCTTGGTTTCAAGAAGTCCAAGGCCTTCTTTGGAAATATGGGCATCAAAGCTATTGACTGGGTAAGAAAGGCTGCAAACGAAGCACTTGCAGAAAGCCGTCATTTCCACCCCACAGCCGATATCCGTGACCTTGCAAAAATGGCCCGCCCCATTGTTTCTGAGGGCAACCAGACCGGCGAGGGATGGTTCCTTACAGGTGAAATGATGGAACTGATTCACGACAACGTTCCCAATATTGTCTGCATCCAGCCATTTGCCTGCCTACCAAACCACATTGTTGGCAAGGGTGTTATCAAGGAGATCCGCCGCCAGTATCCGAAGGCGAATATCGCAGCCATCGACTACGACCCAGGTGCAAGTGAGGTTAACCAGCTGAACCGTATTAAGCTGATGCTTTCTACTGCGCAGAAGAATTTGAAGGCGGAGGAAGAGGCGAAGAACGCGTAAAATTTCACCTCCATTAAGGGCGCACCTGAAATGACCTGCTTAGGAGTAGCGGCTGTGAAAACGCTGTGTGCTTGAAATTGGAAATAGCGTGTAGTATGATAGCTATTAATATGTTTGGATAATTAATTATATATAAAAATCCCCGTTACCATAAGATTTGCAAAAATTGCATGCTCATGATAACGGGGATTTTTTATTCTATTTCGTTTACACACTAGGGCGTGTTTGAAAAAGGCTTTCTGCAAGATGTGCGTCACAATTTGTGGGAGATTTTGTCCGGATGAGGGCGCCGTAGCGGGCTACGGCAACCGAATTCGGGCAAAATCTCACGCAAAGTGGGGCGTGCAGATTGCGGGAATGATTTTTCAAACACGCTCTAGCCAATACACAGCATTTCGACAGTTGGTCGTTAGTTCACTGGGGTGTTGCACCGACCTGCGTGGAATATCAATTGCCGAAATGCGTCCGCCGGGCTTTTTCTCATTTCAAAATGGTAATTTAGACGCGATTTTCTTCAGGTAGGCGCCGCCGGGCATCATGGCGAATTGTTCGTCGGAGGGCTTGCTTACGGCAAGGTATACGATGAAGTAAGCAATCATTCCAAGGACAACTGCGATTCCAAGACTGATGAAATTGGAACGAATCAGTTTGTAGATTCCGTAGTAGGAGAATCCGGCAACAGCTGCCATAGGCACAGATGCAAGCAGCGGATTTAAATACGCGCTTCTCCACGGATTCTTATACTCCATGTATTTCTTCATGGCACGCTCATTAAGCAGACACATGACAACTGCATAAATAATCATAGCAATGACAATGGAATAAACTCCAAGGTCCGTCACCAGAAGCAGAATTGCCATGGCAATCACATCCACCACCAGGGCAATGGCCGCATTGATCATCGGAATATTGGGCTTGCCGATTCCCTGGAGCACGCCGTTGGAAATATTGGAATTTCCGTTGAGGATGATGGTGATGACACCAAGCATCATCAGTTGCGCTGCTGCCCCTTCCGTTCTTGGGAACAGAAGCCTGGTAATCGGTCCGGCAAGGACTGCAAGACCAACTGCACATGGAATAGAAATAAACATACTGATCCAGGTAGCCCGGTCGATCTTATCTCTTGCGCTGTCCATATCATGCTTGGCATACTGTGCGGAAACCTCCGGAATCATGGAAGTAGGCGCTGTACTTGCAAGGGTCAGCGGAATATTGATCAGAGTCATATAATAGCCATACTCCGCATACAGGCTTGTGATAGTATCGTGGTCGATCCCCTTAAATCCCTGAATGCCGGAATACATATAACTATTGATAAATCCATTTACATTATAAATAAAAGAACTGAGGATAATAGGCATAACAATGAGGACAATGTTTTTCATGACCTCGCCAGTGGCCTCATCCCGTGAATTGGTGTCACGAGCCAGTCTCTTATTAATCGTCTTCTTATTGACGCCATACACAAAGAGCATGAACAAAAGCGCAGAAGCAACTCCCGCACCGGTTCCCATAGTCGCACCAGCGGCTCCCCATGCATTTCGCACAGACTCCTCTGCCCCGCTGAACCGATTCAGCATCACACTGGACATCAGAATGGCAAAAACAGCTACAAAGCACTGCTCCACAATCTGAGACAAGGAAGTCGGCAGCATATTACGATACGCCTGAAAATACCCGCGGAAGGTACCCAGAATTCCAGACAGGAAAATGGTCGGCGCCAGCATTTTCAAAGCCAATCTTGCACCGGACATAGACTCTGGCACCAGAATGGAGGAACCAAAGAAACAGAACAGCGCCACAACGCCGCCCATTGCCGCAACATAAAGAAGAGCACAGTGGAAAACCTTCTGTGCATCCCGGTAGCGCTTAAAAGCCAGCTTCTCCGCCATGATCTTGGAAACCGCCTGCGGAATACTGAAGGAGGCAATCATCAGCAGAATAAAATAAACATTCTGGGCATAGTTAAAAAGACCCATACTGCTGTTTCCAAGGGTATTGGAAAGCGGACTTTTATAAAGCATTCCGATGATCTTGGAAATCAGCGCTGCGATCATCAGGAATGATGCATTTTTTACAAGTGTATTATCATTCTTTTTCCCCATATCTTAACTTTCCTTTGCAATATTTTCAATCTGCCAGTCAATGGGGGCAAGCCCGTTTTTCTCCAGAAATTCATTGGTCTGGCTGAAATGTCTGCATCCGAAAAATCCTCTTGACGCAGACAGCGGGCTTGGATGTGCAGCGGTAAGCACCAGCTGCTTCGGATTGTATAACATGGCTTTCTTCGTCTGGGCAGGTCTTCCCCAGAGCAGATACACAATAGGACGGTCCTGGTCGTTCAGGGTACGGATCACCGCATCTGTAAACTGTTCCCAGCCGATTCCCCTGTGGGAATTGGCCTGATGGGCACGCACAGTCAGAACTGTGTTCAGAAGAAGAACTCCCTGCTTCGCCCACTTCTCCAGGCAGCCATTGTCCGGGATATAGCATCCCAGATCACTGTGAAGCTCCTTATAAATATTCACCAGAGAGGGCGGAATCTCCACATCCTCACGCACGGAAAAGCACAGGCCATTGGCCTGTCCGTCATTGTGATAAGGATCCTGTCCCAGAATTACAACCTTCACATCATTTAACGGTGTGAATTCAAACGCATTGAACATATCCTGGGGCGGCGGAAAAATCTTCTTCGTGCGATATTCCTCCATCACTGTTTTATATAATTTGGCATAGTAAGGCTGATGAAATTCATCCTTTAAAGCCACCTGCCAGTCTCCTGAAATCTGACCCATTTACCTGTCACCTCATCTTATTGTATTGTTATCTTCTCACCGGAACGCCTTTTCCCGCAAGATAATCCTTTACCTGGGATATCTCCAGTTCTTTGTAGTGGAACAAAGAAGCCGCCAGCACTGCATCCGCGCCGCCCTCTGTCAGTCCCTCATAGAAATGCTCCAGAGTTCCCGCGCCGCCAGAAGCGATCACCGGAATGGACACCGCGTCAGCCACCGCTCTGGTAAGAGGGATGTCATATCCTGCCTTGGTACCATCGCAGTCCATACTGGTAAGAAGGATTTCCCCGGCTCCAAGAGCCTCCACCTTCTTCGCCCACTCTATGGCATCAATGCCTGTATCCAGACGTCCGCCGTGCTTGTAAATATTCCAGCCGCCGTCCTCACGCCGTTTGGCATCAATAGCAACCACCACGCACTGGCTTCCGAACTTGTCCGCTGCCTCCCGGATCAGTTCCGGACGGTCAATAGCCGCAGAGTTCACGGAAATCTTGTCTGCGCCCTCCCGAAGAAGCCTCTTGAAGTCATCAACAGTACGAATGCCGCCGCCGACTGTAAAAGGAATAAACACATTAGCCGCCACCTTGCGCACCATATCCACCACAGTGTCACGCTGCTCGCAGGAGGCTGTAATGTCAAGAAATACCACCTCATCCGCTCCAGCCGCATCGTATGCCTTGGCGATCTCCACCGGGTCTCCGGCATCCTTCAGATCTACGAAATTCACGCCTTTCACCACTCGCCCATTATTCACATCCAGGCAGGGAATAATTCTCTTCGTAAACATCCTTATGCCTCCTTCCCAAGCTTTGCGAAGTTCTCCAGAATCTTAAGACCATATTTGCTGCTCTTCTCCGGATGAAACTGGCAGGCAAAAATATTGTCTTTCTCAACAGAAGCATGAATGGTCACGCCGTATTCTGTGGTTGCTTTCACGATCTGGGGATCCTCGGCCTGCAGATAATAGGAATGGACAAAATATACGTATGTCTGCTCCGGGATGCCCTGAAACAGCCGTCCGTCATTTTGAAGATGAAGGGAATTCCATCCCATGTGGGGAATCTTAAGTCCCTCTGCTGGCGGAATCTTCACGATCCTGCCTTTCAAAAGTCCAAGTCCCTCCACGCCTGGAGTCTCCTCACTGGACTCAAACAAAAGCTGAAGCCCCAGACAGATTCCAAGAAACGGTGTCTTCTGGTCCGCGATCTGGCGGATGACAGGAACAAGACCGAATTTATTCAGATTATTCATGGCGTCTCCAAAGCTTCCCACTCCCGGAAGAATCACTTTATCCGCGTGCAAAAGCACCTGGGGATCTCTGGAAACCACTGTCTGCTCTCCCAGATAATGAAGAGCTTTTTCCACACTCTTTATGTTGCCGGCGTCATAGTCAATTATACCTATCATTCGGGCTCCTCCTGTTGTCGTTTTTTCTAATCCATTCTTACAGTATAGCGCAAAAACAGGCGGTTGCAAAGAGCGAATTCCCTGCTGCCGCCTGTTTTGTTAGTTTGTCCTGTCCTGTCGAAATCCTGTTGCTTTTTTTATTAAAAATCACAAATACAAACTGTGCTTATCTGGCTATTTCCGATCCAGAGTAAACCAGAATTCCACACCGTTGTCAAAATTCTGTACGCCGTATTCTTGATTCATGCCTTCCAAGATTGCTTTTACAATGGAAAGTCCAATGCCACTGCCGCCGTATTCTCTGGTGCGGGCCTTGTCTACCTTGTAGAACTTGTTCCACAGGTTGGGAAGATCTGCCTCCGGGATCGGTGTTCCGGTATTAAATACGGTTACCTTCACCTGGGTTTCCAGCTTCAGGATCTTGATTTCCACAATCTTCTCTCCGTCCAGATGGTTCAGGGCGTTGCTTACATAGTTGGTCACAACCTCTTCGGTTTTGAACTCGTCTGCCCACACATAGATGGGCTCTTTTTCATTGAAAATTACACGGGCTTCTTTCTGGCGGATCATAATGTCCATGGTAGACAATACGCCGTTTACCAGCGCTGTAAGGTCAAAACGCTCCATCACAGCCGCATCCTTGCCAGACTCCAGCTGATTCAAGGTCAGAAGATTCTTCACAAGCTTGTTCATCTTGGAGGCCTCATCAATGATCACATCGCAGTAGAAATCCATGCTTTCCGGGTCATCATTGATATTCTCCTTCAGGCCCTCTGCATAGCCCTGTACCAGTGCAATGGGAGTCTTCAATTCATGGGATACGTTATCCAGGAATTCCTTTCGCATCTCATCAATTTTCACTTTATCCGCAATATCCTTCTGCAGTTCGTTATTGGCTGACTTCAGTTCGGAAATGGTGTTCTCCAGCTGACTGGACATTTTGTTAAAATTATCCCCCAGCACATCGATCTCATTTCCCGCCTTGCTCTTATATCTTGCCTCGAAATCAAGATCTGTCATCTTACGGGAAAGCTCGGTCAGCTCAGAAATCGGCTTGGTCAGCCGTCTGGTCACCGCCATCACACACATTCCGCTTATAACAATAATGACAATTCCTACAAAGAAATAAAATTTATTGGAAATGTTCGCACTCTCCTGAATGCTTTCCAGGGGACTTCTAATCAGGAAATAATTGCCATTGTCAAACTTTCCCCAGCATTCCACATAGTCCATTCCCACAAAACGATCGTGCACCTGCTGAACCACGCAGTCATCTGTTTCTTTCAGGGTTTTGCCCTTGCCGTTGTCCATATCCAAGTCACTGGCATAGCCGAAAAACAGCTTGCTTCGCAGCTGATCCTCATTTTCAGGCCAGCACAGATACCTGGTGTTGTCCTCGTTGATCAGTACCCAGGTCAGATTGTTTCGGGAGCTGGACTGAACAATTTCCGAGGGCAGTGACTCTTGCTCACTTTCCCCATCATCTTCTGTCAGGGAATCGGTATCAATCTGGCTTAATACATCCTTGGCATCCAGCAAAGTTTCCGTCTTCTGGGCCACATAATATTTCTCCAGAAATACGCCATTGATAATGGAAATCGTCAGAATGGAAAGGAGCATAAGCCCGATAAACGTAAACGTGATCTGGTGCTTTATGGATCGGATTTTCTTTGGTTTCTTCATCACTCTACCTCAAACTTGTAGCCCATTCCCCATACGGTTTTGATGTATTCGCCTTTTTCGCCCATTTTGCTTCTCAGCTTCTTGACATGGGTGTCAATGGTTCTTGCGTCTCCGAAGTAATCGTAATTCCATACCGAGTTCAGGATCTTTTCCCTGGAAAGGGCAATTCCCTGGTTCTCCAGGAAGTAGGTCAAAAGCTCGAATTCCTTGAAGCTAAGATCCATAGGCTTCTCATCTACGGTTGCCAGGTGTGCTGCCTTGTCGATCACAATACCGCCGGCAGAAAGCACATCCTCAGCGCCTGTCTGTCCGGTACGGCGAAGGATTGCCTCCACTCTGGCTACCAGGATCTTGGGGCTGAACGGCTTGGATATGTATTCATCCACGCCCAGGTCAAAGCCAAGAAGCTCATCTCTCTCATCACTTCTTGCAGTCAGCATGATAATCGGCACTTTGGAATTCTTGCGGACCTCACGGCATACTTCCCAGCCGTCCATCTTCGGCATCATGACGTCCAGAATAATCAGTGCAATATCTTTTTCTTTATAAAATACATCCATGGCTTCCTCGCCGTCTCCGGCTTCCAGAACCTGGAAATTTTTCTTAGTCAGAAAGTCTTTTACAAGCTTTCTCATACGGCTTTCATCGTCTACTACAAGGATTTTTAATGTGTCCATAAATCTCTTCCTCCTCTTTTTTCTTGGATGTTAGGGTCAAAAAGTATTTTGCCCCTACCAAGTTCAAAAGCCTTATCATGCAAGCATGAACGGCTTTTTGACCTTTTGACCCTGATATCTTCATGTTAGCAGATGTTTATGATGATTTTGTGAACGAAGAGCGAGAATTTAGTGATTCAGCCCTTTTTCATAAACATCATTGATGGTGGCCTGGGCGTGCTCTAATTCTTTCTTCTGCATAATGGCATCCCGGTCGCTTAAAATGGCAAGCATCTCATCTGCCACATCCTCCATTCTGGGGCTGGTGACCCGGTAAAGATAGCCTAACATGCGGGTGGCTGTATAATCTGTGTTCATATATTTATAAGCAATTTCCCGGCAAAAAGCATCCGGGTAGCCTTTTTCCTGCAACGCCCGGTAAAGTTCCCTGGTTCGGTCTGATGGCATAAATGTTTTCCTCCAAGTTGATTTGATTCCACGGACTGCTCCTGCGATCCTTTCAATTTCATTATAATAATCTTCCCGGAAACTTACAAGCCTGGATGACAAATTTGGGGTTTTGTGGTATTCTAAAGTTACTGTTCATAGGTAATATTCCGCGAGGTGTTTTGTGTGAACAAGGTTCACAGAAAACCCGAGAATTAAGTTTGCGCAGCAAACGCTACTTCTTGTACAATGCACAAGAAGGTTCGTCTTTCTGTGCATCGCGAAGCGTGTTACTGGGCACGGAGTGAACAGTAACATTCTAAAGCATATCTGAAAAAGACTTTCTGCAAGATGTGTGTCACACTTTACGGAAATGCTTTTTCAAACAGACTCCAGAACAAAAAATGTGTCAAATAAAGAAAGAGGGAATTTTCATGCGTCAGGAAAGCTTCAAAATGGAACGTCCAGGTCTGGTGAAACCCGGAGATAAGGTTCAGATCACCGAATATCAGTCATACATGAACTACAGCTACATCATCGAGCCCGCTGTTGCCATGTCCGGCTGCTACCCCAACTCCCAGCGAATCAAAGCCAAGGAAGGCACTATCGTCAGTGTGGAGAAGGCACCGCTTAGCGGGTATGTGGTGATTGCGGAATTTGAGGAATAAATTAAATAGATGCGCGGTTCCTTTGCATCACCGCTGTCGAAACTTAATTTATGATGTACCAGACGAGCCAAATAAGATTTATATAATAAAAACACCCCAGAAGCAGATTATCCAGCATCTCCTTGAACGGAATCCTGACAATCTGCTTCCGGGGTATTTTGTTTTTACCTATATTTTATGTAAAAAACATTTCCCAAATCCGTTTGCCCTATCTCACGGCATATTTTCGCATCTGCCTTATTTTCTCTTAACCTCATATCCCTGAAGAAGCTTTACCACATCATGGATCAGATCTTTCTCCCCTACAGAAAGCTGTCTGTAAACTGCCAGCATCTGCAGCTCATCAAAGGTAAGCACTTCCTGTTCCTCACATTCTTCATCAATCAAAAGCTCCGAAATCGGAATTTCCAACGCATTACACAATTTGTAAACCGTATACATGTAAGGTTTGGTCTTCCCGGTCATCATAGAGTGAAGGGCCGATGTTGATATATCTGCCTTCTGTGCCAGTGCATAATACGAAATTGCCCGCTCCTTACAAAGCAGCTTAATATTCTCCACCAGCTGCTCACATTTCTCTTCCGGATTATACGGTTTTGACACAACACATTTTTCCATTTTCAGATCATTCTTCTGCATACCACTCAACATCCCCATTCGCTTTTTTCCTATCTTTTACAGTGTAACTGCTTCATACTTTTACAGCTACAACGCAATTTCTTAATCTCTTTCCCTCTATAACTAATACGACAGAAATCGACAAAAATCACAAAACTGTACTAAAAACAGTATAGCACATCTCCAGACTTCTTCCTTTTTCGCTATTCCGTAAGTCCATACTTTCTTTCGAATGGATTTCCTCCACTTGCATAGACTCTCCCATAATGATTGTATTATATATGAAAGAAGAGCGAAAGGTCTTGTTTTAGACCTTTTCGCTCTTAAGTATTTTTCAAACTCTTTTATTTTCGTTTCGGCTCAAATAAAACCTTCAAAGTCGCCGCCAATATTCCCAGATCCATAGCAAAAGAATAATTCTGAATATAGTAAAAATCCATTTTCAAACGATTGCTTCTGGAACTGCTGTACTTGCCATGCACCTTGGCGTATCCAGTAAGCCCTGCCTTTACAGAAAGGCGGTAGGAATACTCCGGATGGTTTTTCCCATATTTCACCGCATTCTCAACGGTTTCTGGATAAGGTCCTACCACAGACATATCCCCCCGCAGAATATTAAAAAACTGGGGCAGTTCATCCAGATGCGTTGTTATAAGCAAATGCCTGCCATTAAATTTATACTGCGAAAAATGCTTGCCATCCTTAGTCAGACACTCCCTTTTTATCAAAACCGGATTTCTTCTTACCACTTTAATATAAAAAGCAATCAGCAGATACAGCCAGGACAGCAACACCATCACAAACACAGAAAAGCAGATATCAAAAATACGCTTTGCCATTCTCTGTTCCACAGTAAGCCCGCAGTTACGAAACAGCTGCAAAGTCATATCCGACAAGGAAACTTTCTCGGAACTCATCAACATAATATCCGACAGGCTTGTCTGACAATAGCACCGCTTCTTATTTTCATAACAAAAACGGATATAAAACTCACGGTCTTCCGCTGACATATCTCCTAACATCACCGACTCATGACGCATAATCTCACGGGCAATCTGCTCCCGTCCTTCTTCCAGGGAAATCCGGGCACCCAAATGGTATCTCCCACTGCGCCTCTGCAGTTCTGCCTCAAGAGGCGCGGTGCTTTGTTTTCCATAAATAAGCAAAACTTCATGTGCCGGGTAAATATTGCCGTACAACCACCGAACCACTACAGACCACACAATTCCAATCAGGAAATTCAAAAGAGCCACCGCCAGCATAGGCGTAATATGCTCCATAAATTTCCAACGTCCAATCAGCGCCAACTCCAAATAAGTTCCGCCATTGACCAGCACTGCTGTATACGCATGGGAAAGAATCACTTCTACATACTGCTGATGGATCACACGAAAAGCGGAAAATACTTTGCCTACCAGCATATTCAAAGCCAGATACAAGGACAACAGCGCCACATAACCCCAAAAGTAATAACGACGCCCAATAATCCGCTTGAAATTATACTGCTCAAACCATGCCCTGGAAAAAGTCCAGGTCCACAGAAAAAGAAGCAGTGCTGTCATCAACATAAGAAATAATTTCTTAAACCGCTCTTTGCCCATCATTAGGCGATAGCTTCTCCACCAGAGCAGAGAGTATTTGCACAATCCATGAAAGGTATAGCTTGCCATACAAAAAATTCTCTGCTTCAACGGAACTCCAGCTTTTATATAAGTCTGCCAGTTCATTTGCGCAGACTTTCCCTTTTTCCCGGATTTGGAAGCCAGCGCCTTACGGTAAATTAGCAGAGGCTCGTCCACTCCGTAAGCCTTTGGAACTTTCTCAAGAATCGCAAGCCAGGTGGCAAAATCCTCATGAATGCCCTCCTCCTCAGGCATAGGAAATTCCAGCATAAGTTCACGGCGAATCAGTACGGAAGAACAGGAAATCACATTCTGACCAAGCAATTTCCTGCGGCTTACATGCTCTGGCACGTGAAGCACATGCGCAATGGTCATTCCATCATCTTCAATAAACGCAGAGCCCGTAAACAAAAATTCTGCCTCTGGATTCCTCTCAATGACAGCCAGCTGCTTTTCCAGCTTATCCTCCCGCCATAGATCATCACCGTCCAGGAATGCGATCCACTCCCCTCTTGCCAGACGAACGCCATAATTTCGAGTAGCCGCAGAACCAGAATTCACCTTATTTTGAAAAATCCGAATTCTTTTATCTTTTTCCGCCAGTTTCTTCATATAGCGGTACGTATTGTCCTTAGAGCAGTCATCAATCATCAGCAGTTCCCAGTCCGTAAATGTCTGGGAAAGCACGCTTTTCACTGCATCCGGAAGATATTTTTCACAATTGTAAGCCGGGGTTATGATAGATATTTTCGGCATGTAAATCCCTTTCTTACTTTTCACTACGTAGTTATACTTTTATCACAACTGTTTTGCCATTATAACATATTAAAGGAGAATGAGCAAATTCGTGTTCCTGTCAAACCCAAATGTTTCAACACCTCTCAAATCATAAAGCACGTGACGCATCGTTCGAGTTATAATAAAACAACTTCTCTCAGATCTATGGTGTAATTGAGAGGTCCAATATCAATTAACCATCTAACTAAGAGAAGTTGTATTTATATAATACCACATAATTTACAGTTTGTGTAAACTTTTTTCAAAAATTTTAGGATTTTTTCATTTACCAGCTTGTCTCCAAATTTGCAGACAGGAACCAAAGTCCCTGTCTGCATAATAACAACCATTATTTAATATTTTACATTCTGCCATTAATGACATCTGCAATGATATTCTGCAGTACTCCTTCTGTAAAGGTTCCAAGATGAATGCCTATTTTTCTCAGCACTTCTCTTTTATTCTTGGATTTGCTGTCCTGCACAATTTTTCTCAACGAAGAATACTCCGGTGAAGATGCCGGCAGCTCCTGCAATGCATTCTCCGCCTTTTTCACAACAGATTCAATCTGCATGTCTGTGAGAAACTGTGCATCACCATACACCTTTACTTTCTCCGCCTGAACATCAAAATCTGCTGTTTCACTCATCCTGACTCCAGTGATAACTTTCGCATGATCACTGATCGAAACATCATTCAACTTAATATTGATTGCCATGCTGCAATACCTCCAATTCTTAACTTATATTGTCTGTCAACAACGTTTACACGGAATCCTTATTTAATTCCCATATCCGTTAAGATTTTGGCATTGCCATGAATATCGCAGCCCTTGATATTTACAGTAATATTCTGATGGCCAATACTTCCAGCCTTCATTACTTCTTCCAGCACATTGAGGACCTTCTTAAGGAAATTTTCGTCAGTGAACAGAATTGGAATGCGGGTTCCAGAGTTCATAGACAGAGTCAAAAGCGTTTTGCTTTTTAAATCTTCTTTTTCAAAGTACCAGTAAAGGATCCATGCAATACCAGCCGCTACACATCCAGCAAAAGCAGCTGTATTGAAAGATCTGAGGAGCAATCCAAACAGAATCAGCACCACAGATAATTTCGGAAAAGCGGGCAGTTCAAACTTATCATTCGTAACGTAAGAAATGTTGGCGATCTTAATGACGCTTCCATTCCATTTAATAATGTCACCTGTGATTTTGAAATTGTCCAGTTTCAGTTCTTTTCCCTTTTTTTCGTTACTCATAACTATTTCCTCCTTAATTCCAATTGATAGTTATCGTAACAGCTGATCAGTCTGTTGTTGATGCTTATAGTTTATATCAGCTTGCTGCAAATTTCAATTCCACTTAATTCTTCAAAAATCCGGCGCCTTCAACAAAAAGAGACAATCATATTGTAGAAATTCCCAATTTCCAAATCTAAATTCCCAATTTTTGAACCGGAAGCACCAATTTTTTCCAAATTGCGCAGCAAAGCCTTTAATTTTTTGTATTTGCTCGTTTCATTTACTCTTCCACTAAAATATGAAGCCTTTTTTAGTGCATTTTCCGTATCTTCGCCTTTCAACTGAAGTAAAAGACAATAAAAATACCAGTAATCAGCTCTATACTGATCGTCCAAAAAAGAATGTTTTTCCAGCCATTCTTCTGTAATTTGCAAATGATCCTCCATGCGAACAATATAACCTTTATCTGAAGGATCTTCTACATACATTAAGAAATAACACCTTACTGTATAAAGCAAATAATCTACAGCAGCCCGATAAAAACCATTTTCTTCTGCATCTTCAAAACCTCTTTGAAATTTCTCCTCCATATCTTCTAAAGAACTTCTTTTTAATGCAAACTCACATTTTAACGCCCACCTCCTGCACCATGAACGCTCACGGGCCTTTAGAGTACATTTTTCCTGCATTTCCTGCCAAATTCTCCATGCATTTTCCCTATCTCTTTTCAGGGCAAAAAGGACCACTGCTTTCCCATTTAAATACCGATTGCACTTGTAAAGATCCATCCCGGAATACTTTTCAAAATAATCTTCTGCACACTGCAGTGCCTCTAAAGCTTTCTCTTTTTTGTTGCAGCGAACACAGCGACGCATATACATTCCATAAGTTTCCATAACCTGCACATGATTCTGCAGTCTTCGTGCAACTTTGCGTCTTTCTACGTTAATCTCATCCGCAATATCCCACTTTTTACTTCTCATATAAAAGAAGTCCGCCAGATTGTTGCCTGTTAATGTAAGATATTGTTCATTCAGATTATTTTTGGCACAAAAATACAACACTTCCCTCAAAATGGCAATCTCACCGTCACGATCAAGAAATGTTTTTTCTCCGCTGTAAACCATATTTGCACTTAAACTGTTAATCTGCTCCAGATAAAAGTCCACACTGAGTTTCATATACTTATTATACTCAGTTTCATTCCAGAATTTAAAACGAACCAGTTCTTTTATTATGGGAAACATACGCACTCCCCTAAAATTCCCATCTTCCTTATTTTCCCGGTTTCTTCCGCTCTCCATTATGAGCATATACTTATATCCCTGGAAAAGTACATTTTTCCAATCCTCAGCCTTTATAACATCTCTTAACAGAAATTTAAGCATATCAATACTTACCGGCCCGGAAAAGTAACTTGCGCATATAATCAAACTATGCGCATTTGAATCAATCTGGCTCCACATTGCCTCTGTTAAATCTTTCCATAGCCCTTCATATACGGTTTTCAATTCTGGATCCGAATATAAGCGTGAATTGAAAAATCGTTCCAAATTTCCCTCATACCTGATAAAGTCGCCCTCAAAAATAGCATTTCCCAAGCGCTCTACCGCAAGAGGGATTCCACCTGTTTTTTCCCGAATTCCTGGAATAAATACTTTTGTTATCTCGTCCTGACTAATCCGATCATCATTCACCAGTCCCGGCACATATCTTTTCAAAAGTTCTTCTGTACATTTTACCTGATTAACCAAATCATTAAATACAATGTACTCCATGTCCTTTAAATATAAATTTTCACACGGTGTATGTGCAAGGAAAATCACTTTACCATTCCCCATAAATTTCATTTGGCTAAATGGGAATGTCTGAAGCCCAATATGTATTACTACACACTTCTCCCTTAGAAGTGCAAACTTCAAAATTCGACTCTCTTTTATCTCTTTCAGCGTTTTTCCATAAAAATCATAAATCTGCACTTCTCTTCCGTCATTCTTTTCCGCAAAATACTTTATTACACTGGCAGTAATTCCGCTTTTATACGTGCCTGCAAGATATAAAAAACGTTTCGGACTTTCCTGCAAAAAAGAATCCAATTTGTCCGTGAGCACCTGCGGACATACAATCTCTTTATTTTCTCCCGTTTTTCTGTGGTATTTTAACTCATTCGGCTCTTCAAATAATCGATCGAATCGAACATCATATCCGCAATAGTCTTTGAAACTCTGTATACAGCTATCGACAAATTCTTTTATTCGGTCTGCTGGAAGCTTATACTCCAACCCAACTGCTATACATCCCATTAATAACCACTCTGGTTTATTTCCGCCTATTTCATCATCGTACTTTCTAATCACTTCTGAAGAAAGTCCATTCATTCTCGACATCTCTTTCCGTATTGCAGTTAAGTTGATCCTTTTTAATTTGTGTATTTCTTCACAATAATTGCTAATTAAGTCTTGCGGTCTTTTGGTATTCTCTTTCATTTCCCAGCGCCTGCCCTTTTATGCTATGATCCTGACATCATACGCGTTTTTCTTATTATACCAATAATCCTGACCACATTCCATCCGTTATGTCGAAAATATGCTTTTCTTTTTTCGACATATTGCGCACGGTTATGTTTTTTATTGAGTGAAATATTGAATTTTCAAGGTTCAACGCATCTTATGAGTATAGCAACTAAAGTAAAAACAGCCCCTTCCAGGGCTACTTTCGTTGATTTTCTGTTTCTAAACTTCTATTGATGTTTGATGAAGACTTTCCAAATCTGTAAACAGATCTTCGTGTGAAGACCATATTACTTTTAAGCCATGCTGTTCCCAATACACAGTCTGTGCCTGAATAAGATAATTAACCTGAATTATTCACGGCTTTGCCGTGAAAGTGGCTGAAAGCCACATAGTTACTGTATTTTAATTGCACATTGCTTTT
>ERZ1106915.335-NODE-335-length-73230-cov-9.866047_pt1 | contig 73230 bp, 58 predicted proteins | sample MGYA00403653_ERZ1106915 | MGnify/ENA primary metagenome ERZ1106915 (study PRJEB35170, sample SAMEA104062404) | human gut metagenome | biome: human gut; feature: human-associated habitat; material: faeces | place: Denmark | collected 2012-06-06 ...
CGCCCGCACTTCGGGACTTTCACCCTGTAGAGTTCGCTCATGCCGAGCGCACATACAAACCGCCCGACCCACAGAAGAGTCGAGCGGTTTTATTTGTTTAATTAGGGTTGACTAAACCATAATCAAAGCCAAGGTAATCACGGCCACAATCATCGGGACTGCGGTACGTTTCACCAACTGAATCGGCGGAACCATTGCGAGACCGGAGAGAAGAATCACAACACCGGCGATCGGGGACATCGTACGGCCGAGAGAGCCGGAGATGAGGGCCAGAGAGCCGAGGTTAGGAACCTGCATTCCGAAGTCAACAGCGTGCGGAGTAACCGCTTCGTTGAAAGCAAAGGTAGCAGCGTCGCCGGAACCGGTAATAACAGCCAGAACGAATGGTCCAAGAGAACCGCCCCAGCGAGCGAGTTCGTTGGAGGCCTTCAGAGCTGTAACGAAAGCATCGATCAGACCGGCACTGCGGAGACCGGCAGCGAACACACCGGCGGCAATGATGATACCCATAACGTCGCCGTAGCCGTTACCCATACCTCTGAAGAACTCTTTGGAGAACTTCTGAGGATCGCACCAGGAGACGAGCAGCGTGAAGATGGCGCCGAGGACCATAGCCTGAGCAACACCCATCTTAAGAGCCGGAACGTACTTGTTGCCGAGAACGAGGATGATCAAGGGGATGAGCGGGGCAAGAGCTTTCAGGAAGTTGATCTTCTCGATCGGAGCACCGCCTTCCTTAGCAGAGTAAGCCGCCAGTTCTTCAGCAGTAGGCTTGTTGTCACGAAGAACCAAGCAGACGATCGTAATACCAACCAAACCGATACCCATCATGATGAGCGAGAACGGAGTGTGGAGAGAGATCAAATCCATCACGTTCATCTTGGAGATGCCGGCAACGAAGTTGTTGTGGCTCATACCCGGAGAAAGAATGGAACCGTATGTACCCATCAAAATGGCAGCACCGGCTGCAGCGGGACGGATACCGGCGCGAATCATAACCGGAATGAACGTTGCACCCACAGCAGCAGCACAACCTGCGGCAGAAGGAATAGCAATGTTGACGAAGAAGGTCACGGCAGTAGCGGCCGGAATCAGCAGAATGCCCAATCTCTTGAGCGGAGCTGCAAGCAGGCTAACCAGATGACGATCGCAGGAAGTGTGCGTAACGACGTAAGCAAAGCCCATCGCACCGCAGATTGCCATGATCAAGCTGGCGTTCGTCATGCTCTTGGCAAACTGGTCTAAAGCTGCCATCGGTTTCATAGAGATGCAGCATAAGAACAAGCCGGCTGTGAACAACACCAAACGTGTCTCATAGCGCTTAATTAAGCAGTAAATCGTCGCAATAATGACGAGCACTGCAATCCAGGCTGTAATTGACATTGAAATATACCTATTGATTTTTTGTGTACTGCTTTTTCCGAATCCGGAAAAAACTCTCCCCGGCTGAAATGGGAAAATTCACTATTTCGGCCTGCCGTGAGTGTTTCACATTTGTCACTTTTTTGTAATGTGGGTAACCCTTACATCTGCACATTTCTTTTACATTTAGACATAAAATTATTGATCCCGTTTATTTGTGACTTTTACTCATTTCTTCCCATCTTTCGGAGTCTGACTTAACGATTTAGACTCTCACAGATACTCAACATTCACACCAGGAGAACACATGACAACTGACTTCCAAAAAGATTCCCTAGTCTTTGCTCAAAAATGCTTTGATGACGTGCGCGCTATGTCCAAAGACACCACCGGCGTTTCCAGACAGGGTTACAGCCTTGTTGAAACAAAGGTTCTTGAGTACTTCAAAAAAATCGGCGTAGAACTCAATCTCGAAATCAGCACCGACAAGGCCGGCAACGTTTGGATGACCGTCCCCGGAAAAAATCGTGAACTTCCCGCGCTCGTGAGCGGCTCTCATGCCGACTCTGTTCCTCAGGGCGGAAACTATGACGGACTAGCCGGCATCGTCGCCGCTCTGACCGTCGCCCGATGGATGCGCGAAACGGGTTATCAGCCCGAACGCGACTATACGGTTCTGATGATGAGAATGGAAGAAAGCTCCTGGTTTGGCAAATGCTATGTGGGTTCTCTCGGTATGACCGGCCAGCTCACTGAAAAGGATTTAGCCCTCAAACATCGCAGCAACGGAAAAACACTTGCTGAGACCATCAAAGAATGCGGCTTTAATCCGGAAGATCTGACAACCGGCGAGCCTGTTGTCGATCTCGCCAAGATGGCTGCCTTTATCGAACTTCATATCGAACAGGGCCCGACCCTTGATTCTTCCGAAGAATACCGCGTCGGTATCGTCACCGGCATCCGCGGCAACCTTCGTCATAAGACGATTCGCTGCATCGGCCAGACCGCTCATTCCGGCGCCGTTGACAAACAATTCAGACACGACGCCGTGCTCGCTTTTGCCGAATTGGCCTATCGTATGGACTGCTTGTGGGATGAGTGGCTCAAAGCCGGACACGACCTGGTTTTCACGATCGGCGTCGTTCACACTGCCCCGACTTCTGCAATCGCGATCGTTCCGGGCGAAGTTACCTTCTGTTCCGACATTCGTTCTCTGTCTCAGGAGACACTCGACGGCTTCCATGCTTTGTTTGAAGAAGAAGCCCGTAAGATCGGAGAAAAACGCGGCGTTAAATTTGAGTTTGACGGCGTGATCAAGAGCCAGCCGCTCGCCATTCACAAAGAACTCGGCGAGCACTTGGCCAAGTCCGCCACTGAGGCAGGCCTCAAGGTTAAGAAGTTGCCGTCCGGCGCAGGTCACGATACGGTTATTTTCGGCAACCTCGGCATTCCAGCTGCGATGATCTTCGTTGCTAACCAGAAGGGTTCTCACAATCCGAACGAAGCCATGGAAATCACAGACTTCATTCAAGGTGCAGAAGCACTGTGGCACGCCGTCAAGGCTTTCCCGGTCGAAGGCATCCGCTAAACATTGATTAGCTTTCTATAGGCGTCCGATGCATTGGCTTCAGACGCCTTTTGTTTTGGCCTTTCGAAAAATAATCGAACAATGGTGTTCTCGTCATTAGAATGAACGGAAGTTGCAACGTTCATTCATTGGAGAAGCCGAAAGTGAACCTGAAAAAACTCCTTGTAACTTTCAGCCACTCGCTGTTTTGGCAGATCTCCTGCTTTTTGCTCGTCGTCACTGCCTTTGCCTTCGGAGCCCTCTTCCTCGTACTTCAAATCTCGGAAGATTCGACCGGAAAAGGCAGTGCAATTAATGTGTCGGGCTCTCTTCGTATGCAGAGTTATGTGCTGGCCTTGACAGTCGCACGCAGCTCGGAAGACACCGAGGTTGTTCGCAGTAAGGACATTAAGGCTGCCATTGCAGAATTCGAAAGACGTTTAAACCTGCCGGGGCTAACTCAGGCTATTCCTGAGGAGTCAGACAATGAACTTCGCAAAAGCTACGACCTTATTTCTTCCGATTTCTATTCAAAAATAAAACCGATGGCGATAGAAACCATTCAGCAGCCGCAAAAGATCCATGAGTTTTTAAATACGGTTCCTAAGTTCGTCTCTGTCATCGACACGTTTGTTTTTGACCTGGAACAGGATCTCGAATCAAAAAGCAATTTCATCCACGCCGGCCTCATTGCTTTCATGCTTTTGGCCTTCGTCCTTTACTTCGGTGTACGCTATTTCCTGCGTCACACGCTGTTTGAACCCTTAGAAGATTTGGCTAACCTTGCCTCTTCCGTCCGAAACGGCGATTTCACAAAGTCGAGTACTTACAGAAAGCACAATGAGATCGGAACACTTTCCGAAAGCATGAACTTCATGATCCGCGACTTATCGCGCATGTACTCATCCCTGGAAGAACAAGTTCGTGAAAAGACTGCTGACTTAAATCGCCAAAACAAAGCGCTCAACCTGCTCTACGGGCTTAAGAACGTCCTCGGGGCTGAGCTCAACCGATCGGTTTTAGAAAAAGCCCTGGACTTTTGCTCCGAAAATTTAGAAGCCTTGAGCTGCGCTGTTTACCTTCGCAACGACGGCGACAAGACGCTTCGTCTTGCCGCGCGATTCAGCCACCATCCGATTGACCCCGAAGAAATAAGAAAGTTTTTTGAAGGCCAAAACGTTTCCTTCGAGAAATACAATTTCTTCAAGAAAGAAGTCCTCGGAAAAGACTGCACACTCGTTCTTGTCCCCGGAGCTGTCGGAACCACGAGGCTGTCTTTTGCTGCAATCTTTTGCGGTGAAGCTCCGGTGCACATCGATCGCGAACTGCTTCGAAGCATTGCACGAGAATTTGCTTTAGCGATCAACAACTCTGAGAAGAACGTGGAGTCTCGCCGCCTGATTCTTTTTGAAGAACGCTCGACAATCGCGCGCGAACTTCATGACTCGATCGCTCAGTCCCTCTCCTTCTCTCGAATTCAAATCACACGTCTAGACGCTGCGCTTAAAAACAAGTCCGACGAAGCTGAAGTCCGCAGCATTCTCGATGAGCTCAAGCTCGGCGTGATCACCGCTTATCAACAGCTCCGTTCAGTTTTGACAACCTTCCGTCTCAAGCCGAAATCTCCAGACCTTCGTGAGAACATTCTTTCCTCTCTGGATGAATTTAAGGAGCGTTCCGGCATCGACTATAGCGTCGAAAATCAGATTCAAAGTTTTGAGCTGGATGCTCAAAGCCATGTACATTTGCTCCACATCCTGCGTGAAGCTCTGACCAACGTCGAGAAGCATTCTCGGGCAAGCGCCGTAGAGGTCACCTTTAAATCGATAGGGGAATATTCCTTTGAAATGCGCGTCTCAGACAACGGGCAAGGATTTGATCTAAAAAGTAAGAAAGGTCATTACGGGTTGGAAATCATGCATGAGCGTGCTAAGGTATTGGGCGGGGAATTGCATGTTGAACCTGTCATCCCCCACGGAACTTCGGTTGTTCTTCGTTTTAACTCTCAGAAAAAGGCGGTTTCCTGATGGCTAGTGAACATGACATTATTGTTGTAGATGACCACCCGCTCTTTCGCCGCGGCGTCATCCAGTTATTAAAAATGGATCCGTCCTTTAACGTTGTCGCTGAAGCCGGCGATTTCGAAGCAGCAATGGTAGCTGTACGCGAAAGAGACCCCGATATCGTTCTTTTGGACTTGAACATGAAACACACGAGCGGCGTGGAGATCCTAACGGCAATCAAAACGTTTGACCCTTCGATCCGTGTCATCATGCTCACGGTTTCGGACTCTCCTTCCGACCTGCTCCAATGCTTCCAAAACGGCGCCGACGGCTACCTGCTCAAAGATCAGGAGCCGGAACAGATTCTTGAAGACATTCAGAAAGCCGCAAAAGGCCAAACAGTTCTCTCTGCGTCGATGAATCAGGCCTTAGCCGAGTGCTTAAGAGAAGAGTCCTTCAGCAAAGAGCGCCGCGTCTCCGAGCTTACAGAACGAGAAAAGAGCGTCTTGAAGCTCATTGCGCAGGGCAAGACCAACAAAGAAATCGGCAAAGCCCTTGAAATTTCTGACGGCACGGTCAAAGTGCACGTCAAACATGTGCTCCACAAGCTCTCCTTCCGCTCCAGAGTGGAAGCAGCGGTTTGGGCTAAAGAACAAAAGAATCTTTAGTTCTGCCAATACAAAAAAAGCGCACGACTGGAAATTCGGAAGTGCGCTTTTTTGTGTGGCTCTACGCTTTATTTTTGCGGCAGAACTTCAGCGTGGCAGAGCAGGCATTCGTAGCGGTTGGGATTGACCTTACCGTCGCTCACATGGCTGGGAGGCAGCGGTGTGGGAGAGCCTTTGGCTACTTTCATGCCCGGTTCGCCGGGGATGTGGCACATCACGCAGGCATTCTTTTCCGGAGTAATCGGAATGTAGGCTGCGATCGGATGCGGAATCATCGGGGGAGCAAACTTGGCGAGCTCAGAGGACTGAGCAGGCTGCTGTGCATACACGACAGGGGCAAAGACCAGTGCAGCAAGAGAAAGCATGAATAATTTTTTCATATGAACTCCTATTGAGTTTTCTTTGAATCTTTAATCGGGCGAATTCCGAAATTAAGGCTGTTTTCCGGGCAAATGCTCACGCATTTACCGCAGTTCGTGCATTCTCCGGAAGCGTACATACCGACTTCCGCCGCTTTCTTGAAGTTAATCACTTGCGGTTCGGGGCAGACTTTGATGCAGTCGCCGCAGCGGGTGCACGTATCATTGTCAAACTTGACTTTGGTCAGACCGATCTTTCCCCACAACGCCCAGAAGGCGCCTAAAGGACAGAGATGGCCGCACCAGCCGCGTTTTGTCACGGCAAGGTCAAGCGCAAAGATTCCGAAGACAGCACTCAACAGACCTAAGAATCCTCCGTAAACGATCTCACGCCACAGAATGCCTTGCGGGCTGATGGCTTCAAAAGCTGCCGTTCCCGTCACAATAGACAGAATCAGAGCAATCGCCAGAAGCACATAACGCGTACCGGAAGACAGAGACAGAACGTTCGTGTTGATGCCTAACTTCTTACGGCACCAGAAGGCAAAGTCCGTCACCAAGTTCATCGGGCACACCCAGGAGCAGAACGATCTGCCGCTTACAACCCAGTAAACGGCAAGGATGATTCCAGCTCCAATCATGGATTCCGGTGAAAGCCAATACTGAGCGACCAAGCGCTGCAGAGCGGCAAACGGATCAGCCAGCGGAACGGTGTCAAAGATTCGAGAAGAAGAAAGATCACCTGCAAGAATCGGATGACCGAGGACTTTCCAGCCGAAGCGGAATGTCCCGATGAAGGCGAGCAGAATGCAGAACTGAACAAAACGGCGCGCAATCGTAAAACGATAGCGATGCAGCCATTCTCCGAACGTGCGGGGCGCGTCCAGATGACGAATTACTTTTTTGTTTTCCATCATGGCAGCTCCGAATTCAGGAAGTCGAGGCCTCCCGGAGGAAGCGGCTTCCCGTCTTTACTCGTCATCGGTGCATCGGGCACAGCTCGAGCATCGAGTTTTTCCTTCCAGCCCAAACGATAGTGGTCGCCGATCTTACCGAGGAACGCATCCGGATCAACAATGTTGATGGAAGGTTTATCGGTCGGGCAGCTATGCACGCACAAACCGCATCCAGTGCACTTATCGGGATGAATTTCCGGTACGAACATCGCATGGTTACTGATCTGACGCGGCTGGCTCACGATCACGATCGCCTTGTTTTGTTCAGGGCAGTCGCGATAGCAGATTTCGCAGCGCAGACCTTGCCAGGACAAGCATGTGTAGTGGTCGATTGCGGCCACACCCATCTTTGCCTCGGTAATGTCGGTTAATTCGTGCGACAGCGCTCCGCTCGGACAGGCTTTCACGCAGGGAATGTCTCTGCACATGTAGCAGGGAATATCACGCGGCGTAAAGAACGGTGTTCCAGGGGCGGCGATATCGTTGAAACGGGCCAGTTTCAGCGTGTCGTAAGGACATGCTTCCACACACAGTCCGCATTTGGAACAGGCGGTTTCAAACTGATCAGGAGGCAGTGCTCCGGGCGGACGGGGAACAAACCCCTGGGCTTTGGCGGACTTCTGCAGGAATAAATCCCAAATCAGACCGGCGCCCACGCCGACGGCAGCGACTTGCAAACCTTTCTTTAAAACGTCTCTTCGGGTTTGATTCGTCATGGAGGGTACGGAGGGCCGTCCCGGCCCTCCTGTTCAAAAGTTACTGAGCCTTATAGACCTTGACGGCAGATTTCTTGAAATCCGGTTCTTCGGAAATCGGGTCTGTCGCATCAATAACGACCTGGTTGGTCTGAACTTTTCTATCGAAGAAGGCCAACCATGTCATTCCTCTCGGCATGAAGTTACGCTGGTTGGTCTGAACAATCGCCTTGACCTGACCGCGGCGGCTTTCGCAAACTGCGACGTCACCGTTCTTCAGGCCGCGTTTTTCAGCATCCTTCGGATTCATGTACAAGAAGGAGTTCGCCTGAGCACGTTCAAGTTCAGGCACTCTCATGGTCATACTGCCGGTATGCCAATGTTCAAGGATACGGCCGGTGCAGAGCCACAGGTCATATTCCTTATCCGGCTGTTCAACAGGAGCAGCATACGGACGGAAGAAGATCTTAGCCTTGTTGGGCAGCGGAACCGGTTTCGGATCCGTGACACCGAACAAGTTGCCGGTCGGGATTGCCTTGAAGAGCTTACCGTAGAAAGCGTAACCGCCTTCCTTGACATACGGGTCATAGTCCTGGTTGAAGCGGTAGAGGGTTTCTTTACCGTTGACAACCGGCCAAATCAAACCGCGTGTTTCGGAGTTCATATAGGTTGTGAAGTCAGCCAGGTCATGGCCGTCGCCCAATGTGAACTTACGATATTCGTTGAACAGGGCCTTTTCAGGGAACCAGTTCAGGTTGCCCGGAGCGGTTGTGCTGTTGATCTTACTGACGAGGTCAGGATCAGGCCAAGCCACCTTCAGGTTATCAGGACGTGCAAAGAGAACGTCATAGAGCGTCATGTCTGGTTTGATGCCCATCTTCTCGGCTTCGTCGAGAACGCTCGGCAGTTTACCGTCGGTGTAGCCGTCAACCTTGAGGCCCGGAACCGGCTGTTCGCCCCAACAGTCTTTAACCTGCAGGCGTTTTGCAAATTCCATCATCATCCACAGATCGGTACGAGCTTCTCCGGGAGGATTGGCCATCTGCTGCCAGCCTTGTGTACGACGTTCGGCGTTGCCATAGAGACCCCATTTTTCGAAGATCATTGCTGCCGGCAGAATCAAGTCGGCGTACTGGCAGGAGAATGTCGGATAGGCATCGGCAACCACAACGAAGTTTTCGGGATGGCGAGCTGCCTTAAGCCAGTGATTGGAGTTCGGTGCAGCCTGGAAGGGGTTGACAACCTGTGTCCAAACGAAGTTGACAGAATTGTCTTCCATACCGCGGAGGATTTCCATGTAAGCACGGCCAACCTTCGGGTTAATCGTCTTTTCAGGGACACCCCAAATCTTTTCACTCTTCACACGAGCCGGTTTCTGAGCAACCAGCAGGTCGGACGGCAGACGGTGGCAGAAAGTACCGACTTCACGAGCAGAACCGCAAGCGGAAGGCTGACCGGTTAAGGAGAAGGCACCGTTGCCCGGACGAGCGTGTTTAGCAAGAAGGAGATGGACGGAGTAGATCAGTTCATTGACCCAAACGCCTCTCTGATGCTGGTTAAAGCCCATGCACCAGAAGCTGAGGATGTCGTTCTTCTTGTCGATGTAGATGTCAGCAAGGTTCTTAAGTTTCTTCTTGAAGTCTTCCAGGCTTTCGTCAGGGTCGCCCTTAGCGATTTGTGCCGTGAAGTCCAAGGTGTAGGGTTCAACGCCTTTTTTGAAGTCTTCAAACGAGATGCTCCAGTGAGCACCGGCTTTGCCGCCCTGCTGAGTCTGTTTGACTTCTTTGCCGGCTAATTCAGGACGGCTCTGAGCGATGGCTTCTTCCTTGCTCAGGATGATGGCGTTCTGTTTAGCCTGAATATCTTTTTCTTTCGGAAATGCAAACTTGTCGGTAGGACGCATACCGTAGCCGATATCCATTCCGCCTGCGGCGAAGATGCAGTGCTTGTTCACAAAGTCGTGATCAATTGCGTCACGGTGAACTATTTCTCTCAGGATATAGTTAAGGATAGCCAAGTCACCATTCGGAGCAAAGATGATCGTTTCATCGGCCATGTTAGAACTCATGTTCTTATAGGTCGTAAGATTGATGATCTTCGTCTCTTTGTGCGTCAGCTTGCGGTCAGCAACGCGAGACCAAAGAACCGGATGAGCCTCGGCCATGTTATTGCCCCACAAAACCATTGTGTTGCATTTTTCAATGTCGGAGTAGTTGTTAGCCGGCTCGTCGATACCAAATACCTGGTAAAAACCAACCACAGCGCTCGCCATACAAAGACGGGCATTCGGGTCAATGTTGTTAGAACGCCAACCGGCTTTTACGAGTTTGCTGGCTGCATAAGCTTCCGGAATGGTGTACTGACCGCTGCCCAGAATTGCAACGCCTGTCGGTCCTTTTTCCTTGTAAACACGTTTGAACTGATTCGCCATTTCGGTGAGAGCCTCGTCCCATGTCACCGCTTCAAACTTTCCGTTCTTATCGAACTTCCCGTTTGTACGGCGCATCAGAGGCTGTGTCAGGCGATCCTTTCCGTAAAGAATCTTGGCATTGAAATAACCTTTAATACAGTTCAAGCCCTTGTTAACGGGTGCATCCGGGTCGCCTTTTGTGGCAACAACACGGCCGTCCTTTACGCCGACCTGAAGCCCGCAGCCTGTCCCGCAGAAACGGCATACGCCTTTCGTCCAAACGATAGCGCCTTCGCTGCTCTGAACCGCAGCTTTAGCAACTTCGCTCAGAGGTATACCAACCGTCATCGCTGCAGATGCAGCCACTCCGGCTTTCAGTAAATCACGACGTTTAACTTGGGGATTATTAATCGTCATATTGTCTCCTGAACAAGAAATCTAATTGGGGAAAACTTAAGTATTAGAGGAACAAACTACTGCATCGTCCTCAAAGTTGTGAACAACAAGAGCCGCATCGGCAACACCAGAAAGAGTTGAAACGGCTTTAAAAAGGTCAACTTCCGCTGTGACATCCGGAGCTTCAATCACGATGATGCAGCGATTATGATCGGGGTCCTGTTGGTGGACTTCCACACCCTCTATGGTGTCGAGTTCACGGAGCATTTCGTCATAACGGCCGGGGAAGGCACTAACCAACACTCCGGAATAGTTCATAACAACTCCTTTAAATAATATGAGTGTCCTTTAAGAATCTACCAACACTTGAGCGACAAGCTCAAGCGAGTACTCCATGAGCATAAAACAAAACGAGGGAAAACACTAGGTGTTTTCCCTCGCCTCAAAAATCAGAGCTTTTCTAGAGTACTAAATCTTCTCTTAGATCCAGCCGCGAGCGATCGCCATAAAGTAACCGCAGATCGTGGCGGTGATCACACCGATCAAGCCAGGAAGGATGAAGGAGTGGTTGATCACGAACTTACCAATATGAGTTGTTCCGGAACGGTCGAACTCGATGGAAGCCAGGTCAGAAGGATATGTCGGGATGATGTAGTAGCCATAGCAAGCAGAGCAGCAGCCGACAACCACACCGGTCGGAGTACCGATGCTGATGGCAACCGGAACCACGATGGCGATAGCAGCAGCCTGAGAGTTAACGAGCTTGGAAACTAACAGGAGAACGACTGCGTATGCCCACGGATAGAGCTTGACGTATTCAACGAGGACTTCTTTCAGTTCATTGAGGTGAGCCTTGAAGATCGTATCGGAGAGCCATGCAACGCCGAACACGCAGACCACAGCAACCATACCGGAACGGAACACAGAGGTACCGCCGACGGACTTCGGAGGAGTCTTTGTGATCATGCAGATGAGAGCGCCGGCGCAGAGCATGAACATCTGAATAACCAGAGTCATGGAGAGAGGTTTCTTGCCGACCATCGGACGGAGTTCAGAGAAGGCACCAAGCAGAGCAACGACGAGAACAACAGCAAGGAAGATCCACATAGCTGTCCACTGTCTGGAAGGAAGCTTCTTGCCGAGGAGAGTCATGGAATCGCCGTAAACATAGCGCTTGGCTTCCGGATCAGCGATCAGAGCCTGGAACTGCGGGTCTTTGTCGAGGTCTTTGCCGCGGAAGTTGGAGTATGTAGCCATGACGAGCAAACCGATCAAACCGGCAGGGATGGTCAAACTGCAGAGTTCAACCAGGCCGACTTCAGTACCGTTTGCCATCGGATGGCCGGCGATCAAAGCGACCATAGAAACGCAGGCGACGGACACCGGAGAGCAGATCACACCCATCTGAGCAGCGATAGAGGAAGCTGCCATCGGACGTTCCGGACGGATACCGGTCTTGATTGCGACGTCATAAATAATAGGAAGGAGTGTGTAAACCGTATGGCCTGTACCGCAGAGGATCGTCAGTGTAAAGGTGCAAAGCGGAGCGAGGAAGGTCACAACTTTAGGACGTTTTCTCAGAATCTTTTCAGCGATCTGAAGCATGCAGTCCAAGCCGCCGGAAGCCTGCAGTGTAGAACCTGCTGCCACCACGGCGATGATGGTCAGAATAACGTCGACCGGCGGTTTACCCGGAGGAAGACCTAACCAAGGTTTCGGACCGAACATAATCACAATCAAACCGATGCCGGAGAACAAACCCAGGAACATACCGCCGCGCGGAGCGGAGATGAAGAGGAATGCAATCAGCAGGGCAAATTGGAACCAGAAATAAATACTCATGGCGAATTTCTCCTGTCTAAACTTTCAGAGATCTTTTTACAAATTGTTTCCATCTGAAACAAACGGAATAATCCGCCAATTTGTTTTTGTAAACAAGCGAAAAGTTCAGTTTGTACGCTACATTAGGGAAAGTACCTAAACCTTACGGATTAAATTTTGAGCTTAATTATTTGTTTTTAAATATTATTTTTGAAGAATGGGAAGGTTTTTCAATTTTATGCGAAACGTAATTTTATTAGGTGTTTCTACTTATATTTTGATGATCCAAACGCCTACAAATTAGCCTTTTTCCTAGACATATTTGTTTTCATTCTGGCTTTTCCGTCTTGCATTTTTGAAACATTTTGGTTTGAAGGCACGATGAGTTAGCCGCCTTTTTCAGGAATCGCGGCGAAAAAGTATTTCCGGCTTCTCAGAATGTCCATTCTCATGAATCAATTAGAGCCTTAATGGGGACCGTTAATTTATACTAAAGTTTTATGAAAAAGAATAAAAAATAAATATTGGACATGAAAAAGGGCCCACTGGTAAATTTTGTTTCATCAGCCACCTCTCTCCATAGGATCCACGATCATGTTGAAAAGAAGACAAGTTTTACTCGCGGTTGGCGCCTCCGTTTCCGGCCTCTCCCTCCCCGCTCTTGCTCAAACCGCCGACAGTTCTTTAAAAGGAACACCTATCGAAAACATCAAACTGACGCACCTAACAGTCAATAAGAATGCCCCGGTTGTCTTTTATTCTCCGAGCGTCTCGCCCCAAGCCGTTTTAGACATATTCAAAGCCGTCGGACTGCCCGTACAAGGCAAAGTCGGTTTGAAGGTTGTATTCGGAAATCAGCGTGACCGCGCCAAAATGATCGATCCGGCTCTCCTGAAGCCGATCGCTGATGAACTTCATGCAACGCTGATTGAGAGCAATTACATGGACAGCGCCCGCTCGAACGCTGCTGCTCATTTGGCAACCGCTAAATCCCTCGGTTATGACAAGGTCGCTCCGATCGATATTTTGGATGCCGAAAAAGAAATAGCAATTCCGGTGCACAACGGCTACCACCTAAAGAACTTCATTACCGGATCGCACCTGGCTGATTACGACACGCTGGTTTCAATAGTTCGTTTCAAAGGACATAACTTACAGAAATACAGCGGAGCGACGAAAAACCTTTCCATCTGTCTGGGAACGGCCAGAGGTGCGTGCCAGGTACACAGTGCCGGCGAAGTCACGGACTACTACCAGCCCTCTTCCCCCAAAGAGACTTCCGAATCTATGGCAGACGTCGTGAGCGCGGCCCTTGACTACAAGAAAGGACGCTGGGTGTTTATTAACATCATCAACGCCTTGAAACCGGTCGACGGCTGCAGCGGAACGGCGGATCGTCCTGATCTCGGCATCGTTGCTTCCACGGATCCGATTGCTGCCGACCGAGCCGCGCTTGATATCGTCTATGGTCTTACCTCTGATCCGGAACTGCGCAAAGAATGGGAACGCGAACATTCCGTCGACGTTCTCGATTATGCCGAAAGGAAAGGACTCGGCTCTAAGGCCTACCGTCTGCAGAAAATTGACTGACAAGTACGGTCTTTGCCTGAATTTACGGCGCCGCCGCATCGAATAAAATGAGCGGATATCTCTGCACTTTCGGCTAAAGGAGACTCCTCGACGATGACAGAAAATCGCGTTCTTTTTGATTATGACCGTGCGGCCCGCACCTCGGTTCCCGAGGCAGTCTTCTGCCAAAGCAAGTCCCGTGAGGTCATCTACAGTCTCATGGAAGAGTTCTCCCAAGCGGATGCGCCGGCAATTCTTTTTACCCGGCTCAGTGAAGAGGTCTTCTCCTCCTCTCCCGCCGAAGTAAGCCGACATTATTCTTTTGACTCATTGGCCCGTACCGCCTTTTGCAAAAAGCTTGATCAAGAACACCAAGGAAGTGTCGCTATCGTTTCCGCCGGAACCGCAGACGGCTTCGTCACCTGGGAAGCCGCGCGTACGCTGGAATTCATGAATATTCCCTTCCAAGTGTTCGAAGACTGCGGCGTAGCAGGCCTCTGGCGCCTGGAAAGCAAAATCGAAGAGATCAACCGCCACCGCATCATTATTGCCGTGGCCGGCATGGAAGCCGCACTCGGCAGCGTTCTTGCGGGACTCACCTCCCGGCCCATCATCGGCGTCCCCACTTCCGTTGGATACGGCGTCTGTGACGGCGGAAAAACTGCCCTGAACAGTCTCTTAGCCTGCTGCTCTCCGGGACTTTCGGTCGTAAATATCGACAATGGTTTCGGCGCCGCCTGCACTGCCGCTAAAACTCTCAGCTCTTTCGGATGCTAATCAAATGACTCCTCATTCCCACGATATCGAATCTCTCCAGGCTCACGATCACTGCGAAGAGCATGTTCACCATCATGACCATGCGGATCATGACCACGAAGACCATCATCATCACCATCACGAACACCACAGTCACGGAGCCGATCAAAAAATTCTCACGATTCGTCTCCATTCCGGCATCGCAGGAGATATGTTCCTGTGCGGCTTAATGTGCATGCTCGGCATGAACAATGAAGAAGCAGACTCCGTTTTGAACGGAATCTTTTCCGAGCTCAAAGGTTCGGTCCATCTTGAGGACAAATTTGTCGGCGGTATCCGCGGCTCCTTCTGCCGTGTAGAGCTACCTCACGAACATGAGCACCGTCGACTGTCCGATGTCCGCGCCATCATTGAAAAAGCCCGGATGAGCAACAAAGCCAAGGAACTCGCGCTTAAAACTTTCGGATTCGTTGCTGAAGCCGAGGGCAAAGTGCACGGCATGGCACCCGAAGAAGTGACCTTCCACGAGGTCGGAGCATTAGACAGCATTTTGGATATCTGCTTTAACTGCGAGCTCTTCACTCGTTTGAATCCGGATCGTCTCATTGTCAGCCCGCTTCCGATCGCTGACGGACACATTCATTGCGCACACGGCGTGATCCCATCTCCGGCGCCGGCTGTTCAAGCGCTTTTAGTCGGTATTCCGGTTCGTCCTTTCGGTGCCGAAGGTGAAACCGTGACGCCGACCGGCATTGCCCTTCTTAAGGCTTTCGGCGCTGAGTTTGGTCCGTGGCCGCAAATGGTTATCGAAAAAATTGAAACCGTGTATGGGACGTATGTCTATGAAGGCGTACCTAACGGCGCTACCTTTGCATTAGGAAAAAGTTTTGAATAACGACCCTCGTTTGTCCCGACTTGAAAAGGTGCTTGCTGAGATTGCGCCTGATAAGCGGCTCGCGATCGCCTTTTCCGGCGGTTTGGACAGTCGTTTCCTGAGCTTTGCAGCCAAGTATCTGGGATACACCGTCAAACTTCTCACCGTTAGAGGTCCGCACATTTCTGCGGAAGAGACAGCGGAAGCCGTGCAGTGGGCGCAGGATAAGGGCTTTGAGATGGAGCTTCTTGATCTCAATCCCCTGCAGATGAAAGCTGTTGAGTTTAATCACACTGACCGGTGCTACTTCTGCAAAAAACACTTGTTCCTTGAGCTCAAAAGACGGGCAGCGGATCTTCCGCTCTGCGACGGTACCAACCATTCGGACTTATCTCATTACCGTCCCGGACTGAAAGCATTGAGCGAACTGAAAATCCATTCACCTTTGGCTGAAGCCGAATTTTCTAAACAGGACAATCGCGAAGTCGGCGCCTTGATCAGCTTGGACCATTGGGATCAGGCTGCACGGCCCTGTATGCTGACGCGTCTGCCTTACAACCAAAAAGTTCTCGCCTCCGACCTCACCGCTATCGGGGAAACCGAAACGGCAATGAACCGTTTCTTTGCCGGCTTGAACAAAGGCGAGATTCGCTTCCGGCTTCGCAAGGTCAGTCCGGAAACGTTTGAAATGCACATCCAAAGAGAAGACTTCAAGCGTCTTTCCGAGGAAGAGCGCACAGAGGCTGAACATCTCTTGGCTTCCTTCCCGCTCTTTGCTTCGGCTCAATGGAAGCCGATGGAGAAGCTCTCGGGATATTTCGATCGGCTTCTCGGACAAAAAGCTCATTAATCGACAAAGGACGCCGAAGCGTCCTTTGTATGAGCTGCGCGACAGATTATTCTTCGACGCGCGGTACCGTGAGAGAGCCTTCCGGCATAACGATAACGGATTCCACTTTACCGATTTCTTTTTCCGCAGCTGCCAAAGCTTCTTCGATCGTGTCATAAGCACCTGAGAACAGCATGTCGCGTGCCATCTTACGATCTAAAGCAGTCACTAAGTAGTATTTGGCTTTTTCCATTAAGCGCGTTACGGCGTAAGCCTTGTTTGCACCGATACGGAAATCTTTCTCGAGTTCAGCTTTAATGGCCTGAGGAGAACCGAGGCGGCGACAAGCTTCTTCCAGAACGGCAGATCCGCTTCCTTCAACGCACTCAGCCACCATAATGACGGCTCCGCCTTTGCGAACGGCACAGGCTGCGTTGTCCATTGTTTTTTGCATCTGATAAACATTGATATCTTTCGGGTATCCGCCGCAGGAGGCAATCACTAGATCAGCTTCCTTCGGGATGACGCTGCCGTAGACTTCGTCCACAAACTTGCAGGCTTCTTTATGAGCCTTGATGTAGTCGCCGGCAAACATCTTGAGGAACTGGTGCTTCGCGTTCAGGATGGCGTTAAACAAAAAGAGGGAGCGTCCTTTAGCGAAAAGTGCCACACCTTCCATCTGGTCTTCGTAGCAGGGATTGCCGGTCGTTTTTCCGAGGCCGGCCGCCGGATCGAGCATGAAGCTGTGGTTGACACGCACTGTTTCCATAGCGGCACATCCCGGGAGAATGGCCTTACGTCCGCCGCCGTATCCGCTGAAGTAATGGTGAACGATCGTACCTGTCAGGATAACGTGGTCGACGTCGCAGAGATGCTTATTGATCCAAACCGGAGTTCCGCGGGAAGTCGTACCGAAGTACTTAAAGTCTTCCTGCTCGTTGCAGAGACTGTTGTACATCTTCAAACGAGAAGCAACGTCCTTGCCAACTGCCTGAACCATTTCTTCTTCTGTCATAGGACGATGTGTACCCAAGGCGAAGACGATGTGCATATCTTCATCTTTGACGCCGAGCTTATTCATCTCATTGACGAGGACCGGCATGAAATCAAAGCTGTTTGCGACGCGGGTCGGATCGTTGCAGATGAAAGCAATTTTCTGGCCCGGTTTAATGATTTCGTTGATGGGAGGACATCCAATCGGGTGGTAGATCGCCTCGAGAACTTCGTAGGGGATGTTTTTCAGCGGCTCAAACTCTTTAGTACGAACCTCTTTTAGGACCAGAGTTTCGTCGAGTTCGATTTCTTTAGAGCCTTGTCCGTAGGGCAAAACGTACTTCTTCATGGAGTCTCCTAATTCTGAACGTAAATCCTGTGTGCCGTGCGCCTGGAATAAAAATTGTCTTGAACGGGTTGATGATCAATGGAATTGTCTCTCATCGGATCGTCAGGCCTTAATGTTAATACCTGTTACAAAAGTTGTCTCCTTTTCTTTTGGCTGCGCTTTACTCATCAATTCCCCGAAAAATAAGAAGTTGTCATCTCACTTCCTTGATTTATTTTGCTTTAGAAGCAGCTGTCAGTTATCTGAACGGCTGGTTTCTACAGTCTTATTCCATCAATGCTCCGCATCTGCTGAAACCAAGCAAGTACAAGCCTTGTGTTTGGTAAAATTTGAGATTGTCTTTTTATAGCTTTAAGGACTCTTTTAAATGTCAGGACATTCCAAGTGGGCCAATATTCAACATAGAAAAGGCCGTCAGGATGCAAAGCGCTCCAATCTCTGGACCAAAGTCATTCGTGAAATCATCGTCGCAGCTCGTTTAGGCGGCGGAGACCCGGACATGAATCCGCGTCTGAGACTCTCTCTCTTGAAAGCACGGGCAGCCAACGTGCCTAAAGACACTGTTAAAAATGCCATTCTGAAAGGCACCGGTCAGCTTGAAGGCGCCAACTACGAAGAAATCCGTTATGAAGGCTACGGCGTCGGCGGCGCAGCTCTGATCATCGACTGCACCACGGACAACCGAACCCGTACTGTTGCAGACGTTCGCCATATCCTCTCCAAGAACGGCGGCAACCTCGGTACAGACGGCAGCGTTTCCTTCATGTTCAAGCACTGCGGCTATTTCCTCTTTGCTCCCGGACTGAAAGAAGACGACGTCATGGAAGTCGCTCTTGATAACGGCGCCGATGATGTGGTTACCGAAGAAGACGGCTCCATCGAAGTCACTTGCGATCCGGCCGCTTTCGAAGCTCTGCACAAAGCCTTCACGGACAAAGGCTGGGAACCCGAAGTTGCTGAAGTTACCTGGAAGAGCGACTCTGAAACCGTTCTTACCGGCGACGACGCAGAACGTATGCAGCGTCTCATCGACGCTCTGGAAGACCTCGATGACGTCTCTGAGGTTTACACCACCGCTGTCTTTGAATAATTACTCAATTCAACCTTAAAACTTAGAGAATTCCCATGAAGATTCTGGTTATCGGAAGCGGCGGCCGTGAGCACGCCCTGGCGTGGCGCTTAGCCCAATCTCCCCGAGTTGAAAAAGTCTACGTTGCTCCGGGTAATGCCGGAACGGCAAATACACCGAACCTTGAAAATTTGGCTATTTCCGACTTGAACGAACTCGCCGATTTCGCTGCTTCCAACGATATTGCTTTCACCGTCGTCGGCCCCGAAGCTCCGCTCGCCAAGGGTGTTGTCAACATCTTCCGCGACCGCGGCTTAAAGATCTTCGGGCCGACCAAAGAAGCTGCTCAGCTGGAATCTTCTAAGGACTTCGCTAAGGCCTTCATGAAGCGTCACGGTATCCCGACAGCCGAATACGAAACCTTTACGAATGCCGAAGCCGCTCATGCTTATGTCCGCCACAAAGGCGCTCCGATCGTCATCAAAGCCGACGGCTTAGCCGCCGGCAAAGGTGTCGTTGTTGCGATGACGGAAGAAGACGCGCACGAAGCCGTCGACTTCATGCTCCAGGACAACAAACTTGGTGACGCCGGCGCCCGTATTGTCATTGAGGATTATCTCGATGGCGAAGAAGCCAGTTTCATCGTTATGGTGGACGGCGAACACGTTCTTCCGATGGCCACCAGCCAAGACCACAAGAGACTTCTCGATAACGACGAAGGCCCCAACACCGGCGGCATGGGTGCTTACTCCCCGGCTCCGGTCGTAACGCCCGAGATCTATCAGATGGTCATGGACCAGATCATTTATCCGACCGTCAGAGGTATGAAGAAAGACGGTATCGTCTTTACGGGCTTTCTCTACGCAGGATTAATGATCAGCAAAGATGCCGCCGGGAAACCCACGGTTAAGACGCTGGAATTCAACTGCCGCTTCGGAGATCCGGAAACCCAGCCCATCATGTCTCGCTTAAAGAGCGACTTCTCCGAGCTGATTGAAGCCGGTATTGACGGCTCTTTAGACAAGGTCATTGCCGAATGGGATCCTCGCTGCGCCCTCGGCGTCGTGCTGGCCTCCAAAGGCTATCCGGCAGCCCCGAGAAAAGGCGACGTTATCTCCGGCGTTGAGCTCCAAGGCGACGACACAGTCACTTTCCACGCCGGCACCAAGTTCAACGGTAAAGGCGAACTGGTCACCAGCGGCGGCCGCGTCCTCTGCGTTGTAGGACTCGGTGACGATTTGCATCAGGCCCGTGACAAGGCATACAAAGCTCTGGACAAAGTTCATTTCGACGGTATGCAGTACCGTAAAGACATCGGACACAGAGCACTTTAATTATTACTTTATGCGCCACCCTAAACTTTTTTCGTTTATCGCAGCGCTCGGACTCGGGGCTTGTGCCTGTGCATTTGCACAAACGACCTCGCCCCTGCCCGGTCCGTTTCCGGCCGATCCGATCCCGAAACCTTTTGACTACCCCGAAGGCTTATCCACTCCGCAGTTCACATTGGAGCAGAATCCCGCTTCTGTCATTCAGTTCGGAGACTTTCCGATTGTGCTCGGCGTCACACCGCTTTCCGTTGTGACAAGAGCGTTCGGAGGCAGCCTGCATCACTTGCCCGATCGTACGGACTACCTTTGCTATTCCGCTCCGATCCAAGAAACACCGAAGCCTAAGAAAAAGGCCAAGAAAAAGCCCGTCGAGGATGAAGTTCCTCCTCCCGAAGTCATCGGACAGAACATTTGGTTCATCATCGGTGAGCGCGGAGAAGTTACCGAAGCTAAGGCTGAAGCTGTCACCACTGAAGGCGAACTCTGTCCTGCACTGCCGGAAGCTTTTTCTAATGTGGCTTTCGGGCCTTTCCGCATCGGCATTAATTTGAAGCCCAGAGAAATCAAAAAACTTGAAATCCCTGAGCCCAGTGTTGCCGAGGAAGATTCTCCTTGGCGTTATTGGTTTGCAACCAATAAAGAATCCTATCCCATTCACTACGGTTTCTTTGCCGTTGAATCCGATCCTGAGTTCGGACCTAAGAAAATGATTTCGACCGAGCTCGAATTCAAAGGAGCCTCTCATTGAGAATCGGCGTTTTCGGCGGAACATTTGATCCGGTGCACGAGTCCCACATTCAAATGGGGCTCGATGCGCTGGAACAATGCCATCTAGATAAGGTATTTTTTGTTCCGACGCGTCCCTGGCAGAAAACCGCCCGCGCCTCTGAAGAAGATCGAGCCGCCATGCTGAGCATGGCGCTTGCACCATACCAAAACAAACTTATTGTCGATCGACGAGAGCTGGAGCGCACCGGCGCCTCATATTCCATCGATACGCTCTATTCCTTCAGGCAAGAGTTCGGTCCGGAGATCCCGATTTATTTCATCATGGGCTCAGACCAGTGGAAAAATCTCAAGACCTGGGTCTTATGGGAAAAATTTCCGCTCCTGTGCAATCTTTTAATTTTTACGCGCGACGGTGAATTGGGCGACGATCCTTATGAAGGAAAGTTCCCGTTAATTCCGGTTCAGGACCTCGGTTCTAATCCGGCGCCTAACGGTCTTATCGTACTTGCAAGAAGCGAGCCGGCGCCGTACTCTTCAACTGCTATTCGCAAAGCTTTATTTGAAGAGCCCGCTCGCTCTCAAACGATTCCGGGACTCACTGCCGACGTACATCAATACATTCTTTCTCACGACCTTTATCTGCCGAGAGAAGGCGGCAAAGGAATTTAGTCCTCAACTGCCGATTGCTCCCCGTTTAATCAGTTTCCGGCTGTAATTTCGATTTCAACATCTCCCGACCAATGAGTAGGCAACGGTGAGAGGATTTTGCCGATTTTTTGCATATCAAACATTTCTCCGTTTTGTGCATACATGATCACAAAACTGTGTCTAGGCGGCCAATAGACTATTTCGCCGACCTCATACCTTGTATAAGCAACGTTGTCCGTCGGAAGCGGGGCTCTGAATCGATAGCAAAGTTCTCGGCCGTACAGGTCTGCCATTTTCATCTTTAGAGGAAGCTGAGACCGAATCGCTCTGACCGTGGCATTGTCGAAAAGGACCGCTTGGTAGGGCTTCCCACTGATTTTGATCTCTACAGGAAAGGCAGACTTCTCCTGCTGGGCAAATAATGGTGCTGTTGCTGATGCCATCGCTAATGCTCCTAAAAATATTCTTCTTTTCATTATTCGTTCTCCTTTTGGATTGTCTTCAGCCACGCTGTAATTTCATCAGGACGAACGGTCTGACCGCTCTCAAAGCGCCTCCCGGATAAGACCCTTGCGCCTTTGCAAAACCTCTTGATATTGTTTTCTGCGCGATCGATTCCAACCTCCATAGATACGCAAAAAAGGTATAACCGTTTTTCCCTGCCAGTCGTATTTTTCAAGGAAGGAGCGCACAATCATCGGCTCCTGATACCACCAAATCGGAAACCCAATGAACACGGTTGAATACTTTGACAGGTCAACGCTCGGACTGCTCAGTGGCGGTCTCGCATTTTCGTCAAGTTCTTTCTTTGCTTCAATAGAGTTCTGTCGGTGAAGGACGGGATATTTTCTTGATGACCGAATAGCATAAAGGTCAGCACCGGTCAGCGCTCCGATCGTTTTTGCTGCCTCCTCCACGTTTCCTGTAGACGCCGTAGCATGAGTAACAGCGTCGGCGCCAGAAGGCATTTCAGGAAGTCGGCTAAAAAAAGCAACCAACGTTCTCGACTCTGCTGCCCCAGACGGCCTCGTAAAGCCCACCATGAAGTAGGCTGCTCCAAGCAGGAAAATTCTTCTGCCGAACATTATCGGTTCTCCGAAAACGCTTTCATAGAATCGAACCCGAAGATAAATTCCGTATCCGAGGCTCTTTTATGACAGGACATACACCGCTGCACCGGATCATCCGTGATTAAACGCTTCTGCGGCGTAAATGAAGAATACTGCCAGTCCCCGTTGCGGTAGCTCTGAGGAACACTCTTTCCGAAGTCAGGGACCTTTTCCATCTGGATGAAGCGAATCAGGCGTCCTTTTCGACCGCCTTCGTCCTCATATTCGATTCCGACGACGGCAGAACCGTAAGGGAAGGGCTTACCGGATTGGACGGCTTCAAGGACTGAACCCTGAATGTATTTCTCACTGATTTTGCCGCCGTATTGACTCGTGCTGTAATGAACCCAGCCATCCTGCGGCTCGGACATCAACAACTCCTGAGCATTCACGCTGAGCGCCGCCAAGCTGAATATTCCGAACAGAACCAAATTCTTCATTGCTTTCTCCTATTTGTTTCCACCCAGAAACAAGGCCAAACAAAGGTCGTAATACCGTGAATTAACCTGTCGTTTCTGGTTTCTAACCATGTGAAAATTTTAGAAATCAAGGAAAATAGGCTCTATCAAATCTTCGCCATTCTTTTACTAATTTCTGTCAAGGAGGTTCCATGTCGATACTCAGACCGTCGAAAGAAGAAATCCTTGACCACCTTAGAACTTCTGTCATCACAGAAGCCGGAAAAAGAACAGGTTTTCTAGGAACGACCGTCCCAAAGCTCAATGTTGTCCGCAGAGTGCAGCAAGGCCAAAAACTCTCTTTCAACGAACCTTATCTCGCGCTCATTCTTCAAGGCACTAAAAAGACTTACATTGCCGACAAATCCTTTACTTACACGGCCGGCGACATTGTCATAACGAACTTAAGCCTATCCTCGAGGACTATTGTTCAGGAAGCTTCTTCTGAAAGACCGTTCCTCTCCATCGTGCTGACGCTCGATCTCCTGATTCTCTCGGATGTTGCACGACGGTACGGCTTCGATGCTTTTGAGGAGGCCGACAGCTCTGCTATGGCCGTATCTCAGGCAGACAACGATTTTCTTCTCGCGTTTGCACGGATGAGCAGCCTCTTAGAGAAAGAGCAAAACGGCATTCCGTTGGACAGACTGTATTACGAGGAACTCATGCTGAGGCTTCTTGCCTCAGATTTAGGCAGTTTGGCGTTAGAGATAGTTTCGCCGGATTCCCGTGTCTCGAAAATCACAAAGGCGATAGACATTCTCAAAAAAGACTACAAAGAGAGTATTCGAATCGGGAGACTGGCGGATGCCTCTAATCTCTCGTTGTCGAGTTTCAACCGACAATTTAAGGCTTTGACCGGAACAACACCACTCCAATACCAGAAACAGCTGAGACTACACGAGGCAGACAGGCTCCTCCGTTTTGAAAAGAGGAGCGTTTCCCAAGCTGCTTTCAGCGTTGGATACTCGAGCCTCGCTCAGTTTTCCGGAGATTATAAAAAATTTTTCGGACAGCTTCCGAGTCAAGTCTCCGTCGGTTAATTTAAGGCCTCCAAAAAATCCCGAGTAGTCATCATTCCAAAGTTATGAATGTAATTTCGGAAGGGACGCCAACGCGCATCGTGAAGCCGTTCCAAAGCCCCGAGCCGTTGGTCACGTAAACCTTCCTTGCGCCTCGATCGTAGAAGCCGCTCACTAAGCCGTCATTGAAATAGGCCAGAATCAGATACATAAAGAAGATATGGCCCCCGTGCGTGTGTCCGGAAAGCTGGAGGTCAAATTTCTCTTTTGTCAGGGAACCGGTCTTTGGCTGGTGCGCCAAAAGAATTCTGAAATCCTCGGGGTTCGTTCCGGAAAACGTCTTTTCAACGTTCGGCGGCTCTTCTCCGAAACGTGACGCACCGAGGTCTGTCGTTCCGCCGACCACTAACGATGCACCGTCCTTAGTCAGTACATCACTGCCGTTGCGCAGGACTTTAATGCCGAGCGTCGTCAGCGCCGCCATCCATTCTCTATAAACGGAGTAGTACTCATGATTGCCAGGTACGGCATAGACACCGTACTTGGACTTTAAATGCTTCAAAGGCTCAAGCTCAGGAAGAAGTTTTTGTACCCGACCATCGATAAAGTCACCCGTGATCATCACGATATCGGGATTTAAATCATTGGTCCTTTTCACGATCTCGGACAGCCATTCTTTGCGCTGAACAGGCCCGACGTGCAGGTCGCTCAGCAAGGCGATCGTTGTTCCTTTCCATTGAGCAGGAAGATTTTTAAAGACAATCGTTTCAGTCTTCACCTCAGGCACTTTGATGCCTTCACACATACCCCAAAAGCCGCCTGCAACAGAAACAATAAAAATCGGAACAATGAAGACGAGCCGATTGAAGCTAAAGCCGGTCTTTACGCCGAAAGTGCCGAGCAGCCAAAGTCCGAGAGAACAGATGTCTTTCAGCAAAAGCAAAAACGCCGCAAGAATAAGTGCTCCGTACAATGCCTCCCAAGTCAGCATCCATGCGCCCTTGACTGCGGGCTCAAAGAACGTACCGCCGTTCATGGTGTAGGCCATGTACTTCATGGAAATCAGAAAGATTACCGCTGCGGATAAAAGTTTCCAAAACCAATGAATCTTAAGCGGCAAAACACCGCTGCAAACCACATAAACTGCCAGAATGAGGCTCGGCCAAAACAGGAACATTTTCTCGTAGAGTTGTTAGTTCAAATCTTTTAAATTTTAAAAAACGATCCCTCAGAAAAAGAAAACTCAATCCACGGATATTTGCATAATTTTGTGTTTTCCAGCTCGAAAAGAAGACTTTCTGCTGTTGAAAAGAACGTGACTGAGTACAATTAACCGCTAACTAAACAAGAGAAAGTTTTATGGATATTCGTAAGTTACAGAGAGTGATCGTTAACGCCCTTGAAGATGTCAAGGCACAAGATATTAAGATTTTCAACACCTCTAAGCAGACAGCTTTGTTTGAGCGCGTCATTGTTGCAACCGCCAACTCTAATCGTCAGACTCGCGCTTTAGGCCACCATGTTTTCATGGAAGTTAAGGAAAACGGCGGAGACGCCGTCGGCATTGAAGGTCTGGAGACCGGCGAATGGGTTCTGGTCGACTGCGGAAGCGCCATCGTTCATATCATGCAGCCGGCTCTTCGTGCTTATTACAACCTTGAGGAACTCTGGGGCGGCCATCCCGTCCGTATGAAGCTTCTTGAGGATGAAAACAAAGAAGATTCTGAGTAATCAATTACTATGAAAATTTCCGTCGTTGCTGTCGGTCTTAAAATGCCCAAATGGGCTGATGAAGCATGCGAAGACTATCTGCATCGCTTTCCGTCGGATTGGAAGCTCGAATTAAAGACCGTCAAAGCCGAAGACAGGAACACGCGCACCATCCCGAAAGTGATGCAAGCCGAAGCGGAAAGGATTCGAGCCGCCCTGCCGAAGGATGCCATCAAGGTCATCATGGATGAGCGCGGCGCAGACCCGACCAGCACTAAGCTCGCCCAACAAATCAACCGCTGGGGCGACCAGGGACGCCCAATCGCCTTCATCATCGGGGGCGCCGACGGTATCGATCCGGGACTCAAAGCCGAGGCTGACTTTACACTTCGCCTCTCTTCCCTGACCTTGCCGCACGCGATGGCTCGCGTTTTGCTCTTAGAGCAGATCTACCGCAGCTGGTCCCTTCTCCACAACCATCCCTATCATCGGGCCTAAGTTATGGCTTTCTATCTTGCCTCCAAGTCGCCGCGCAGACGGGAGCTTTTGAAAGATGCGGGCTTTGACTTTGACATTCTTCTCAGCAAAACATCCGACTCCGTCAACGAAGACGTCCTGCCCGGCGAATCTCCCGAGGACTACGTGGCGCGCGTCACACGCGAAAAGGCCAAGTGGGGCCGCAAAGTGGCGGAAACCGAACGCGATCTGCTGCTTCCCGTCCTTGCCGCTGATACCACGGTTGCGTTAAACGGCAAGATTTACGGCAAGCCGGCAGACGAAAAGGAAGCCTTTGAGTTCCTCAAAGATTTCTCGGGTCAAACACACGAAGTTCTGACTGCAGTATGTTTGGTCGATAAGGGCGGAAAGCCAAGAGAAACTCTGACTAAGACGTTTGTCACCTTCCGCCCGCTCACCGACGAAGAAATCAACTCCTACATTGCCTCCGGAGAACCTTTTGACAAGGCCGGCGGTTACGGAATTCAGGGATTAGCCGGTCAATTCGTCGAAAAAGTCGAAGGTTCTTACAGCGGCGTGATCGGTCTGCCCGTTGACGAAACCAAAGCCCTCCTCGCCGAAATCGGCATCCGGCCTCATTAAATTCCTGCAAAAGAGGTTACGGCCTTTTTGACGCTTAGAATGGCTGAAAAAAGGCTGAATTCTTATGACCTCTACCGCGAAATACAAAACTTCCGCACCTAATAAACCAAAAAGCTGCTGGGATCTGTTTTGCTCTTTTACGCTGATGGCTATGCAGGCCTTCGGCGGTTCGACCGCTATCGCGCAGCAGTTCTTAGTCGACCAAAAGAAATGGCTCACGCAGTCCGAGTTTCTTGACCTCCTCACGGTTTCTCAAGTCCTTCCTGGACCCAACATCATGATTCTGACCATCATGGTGGGCGACCGACACTTCGGATGGAGGGGCGCGCTGGCTTCATTTCTCGGCATGATTACGCTTCCGGCGACGCTCATGCTCTCCGTCTTTGTCTTCTATCAACAGTACGCAAAGAACAAATGGGTATCCGATGCTCTTGTCGGTATGGCCGCATCTGCCTCAGGGATGGTGGCCGGCGCCGCAATGAAGCTACTTTACAACTGCAAAGAAAACATCATCACGCCGCCGGTCTGGATTTTTGGCTTGGTCATCACATTCATCACCGTCGGCGTACTGAAGATTTCGATGGTCTACATTCTGCCGATTGTCGGTATTCCTCTCTCCTTCTGGGCGTGGTACCGATTCATTAAGGAAAGGAGCGCTCAGTCATGACACCTGCCTTATTTGCCGGACTATTCTTCCACTTCATGCTGCTTTCGCTGATCGCGATCGGCGGCTTCATGGCTACGCTCCCCGGCATGTACTCCTACCTTGTGGATACGGCAGGACTGCTGACTCCGGAGACCTTTGCCAAGACGGTTGCGTTCGGCCAGTCCCTGCCCGGCCCGAATGTACTGGTCGCGGCTGTGCTCGGTTGGGCGGCGGCCGGTCCTTTAGGTGCGCTTGCCACCTTCGGCGGCACATCCATTCCCTTTTCGCTGATTGCCGTTCTTGCCGGACGATACATTCGCGAGCACGCTTCCTCAGTATTTGTTAAATCTTACAAGGCCGGCATGGCGCCGGTTGCCGTAGGGCTTTTATTTGCCACTGCTTACCTTCTTTTAGGAAACCAGCTTGATAATTGGCGGGTTTGGGCCTGGGCCGGCGCCGTCACAATTATTGTTTGGAAAACTCATGTTCCCCTCATTCTTTTAATTATGATTGGGGGAGTTATGGGTTTACTAGGCTGTTTTTAGGAGGATTCAATGTCTCGTTATGTGTTAACGATCCAATCTCACGTTGCATACGGTTTTGTCGGTAATTCTGCCGCCGTTTTCCCGCTGCAGCTTTTGGGCTTTAGTCCGATCGTTGTCAACACGGTTGAATTTTCTAATCACACAGGCCATCCGACGTTCCGCGGTCAGGTTTTTACCGCCGAGCTCATCCGCGACATTATTCTCGGCATTCGGGAGCGCGGTCTCATGCCTAAGATTGAAGGGCTGCTTTCAGGATATTTGGGTGATGCCAGCATCGGCAAAATCGTCTTGGACTTGGCCACCGAAATCAAAGCCGCCAACCCCGATGCTATTTGGCTGTGCGACCCGGTGATGGGCGACACGGATACCGGCGTTTTTGTGCGTCCTGATATCCCGCAGTTCATGAAAGAACATTTCCTCAATGGTTTGGCTGACATGACCAAACCGAATCAGTTTGAACTGGAGCTACTAAGCGGACGGAAGATGAGAAGCCGCCAGGAAACGGTCGACACTGCGCGCGAGCTTTTTACTGACAAGGGTTGCCGTGTCACGTTCGTGACAAGCCTGCTGACACCGGACGTTCCCGAAGATACAGTCGAGACTTTAGCCATTACCAAGGATGATGCCTGGGTCGTCAGAACACCTCTTGTGGAACGAAAACCGACACCTAACGGACAAGGGGATACCTTCTCATCCGTCGCTTTAGGCACTTACCTCAAAACAAGGTCAGCCAAAGACGCTTTAGAAGCTGCCGTCAACACACTTTACGGATTAGTTTCTCATATGGACAGCGGTGCTCTTGATCTTCCTCTCATTGATGAGCAGCGTCAGATCCTCAGTCCTGAACATCGTTTCGAAGCTGTTCTCTGCTAGCTCAAAATTTTCATCGCTCTAAAAGCTTCCATCTCGAAGGCTTTTTCTTTGCGTCCGTTGTGAGGTTCTCACGCACTAGTGAACATCGCCTCCTTCCTATAATCAAAACACTTTGTTTTGTGAGGCGCATTATGTCTGTTGCTGTTTTTCCTCTCGGCCCCTTAGAAACCAATTGCTATGTCGTGAGCAATGAAGATCAGGCTGTTGCTATAGACGTTGGAGGAGATCCCGCTCCTGTGAGCAGATATCTCAAAGAACACAGTTTGGAGCTGAAAGCAATCTGCATCACGCATATGCACTTTGACCACCTTTACGGCGTGGCTGCTTTAGCGGCAGAAACGCACGCAACGGTCTTTACGCCTGAAAAAGACAAAGTCATCGCAACCACCGTTCTCGGACAGGGCGGTTCTTCCGGTTTTCCTGCTGTCCCGAAATTTGAATCTGTCAGCATTGAGCCGGGAAATAAAACGGAATTTGCCGGACTTGAATGCAAAGTTCTAAGTGTTCCCGGACACACACCGGGCTCTGTCGCTTATTACTTTAAAAAAGAAAAGAGCGTCTTTGTCGGGGACACGCTTTTCTTAGAGTCCATCGGCAGAACGGACTTTCCGCTCTCCAGTCATGAACAGCTTGTTACTTCCATCCGCTCCGAGCTCTTCTCTCTGCCGGATGACACGATCGTTTATCCCGGCCACGGCCTGGAAACGTCTATCGGTTACGAAAAAGTGCACAACGCCTTCCTTCTTTAGACAGCATTCAGTCTATTCCTGACGCCCCCTCCGTGACGAAGAAGGTTCCTACCGCTTTCCCGACAGCGATAGCTTAATGTCGAAGCTGCCTCGACGGCTTTCTGCTCTAACGGAATTGCCCAAAGAAGTACAACTTAGTTCTTCTCGCTCTACAAAAGAAGTTTGACGTTCATAAAGCAGCACCGAGGGATATGCATGAAGCCGTCATTAAAGGCTTAAAACACGAATCTATCTCGTGAATTCGGGGGAAAAACGCCCTTCCCATAATAACAGCGGTCAAGAGCATTTGAGGGGCTTGGATATTATCCTGTTGAAAAGATGGGAAAAACTAGGAAGCATAATGCTTAATCTAACCAGACTCGGACTTCAGGCCTTCCTCGGAGCGATAGCCATCCAAATGGTCTCCTCCCTCATGGGAACTGCTGTGGCCAGTATTGCTCCGGAAGTAGCTCGCGGTTTGAGCGCCGACAGTACATTTGCAGGTCTTTATATTGGCTGCCTTTACGTAGGAGCCTGCCTCTCTTCGCTTTGCGGAGGAAATTTCATCCGCCGATTCGGACCAGCTCATATTTCCGAATGGGCTCTCTTTCTTGCCGCCGGTGCGATCCTTCTGTGCATGAGTTCTTGGGAAATCGTAGTCCTGTTTTCAGCGTTTCTTTTGGGTTTGGCAAAAGGTCCGCTGATGCCGGCCATCAATACGATGCTGAGCCGCCAAGTTGACAAGAAAGACTACAACATTATCTTTTCACTAAAACAATGTGCCGGACCGATCGGAATGGCGCTGTCCGGATTGGTGATTCCGCTTCTGACAAGCCATTTCGGCTGGCGTGTCGGTTTGGCTTTTGTAGTGTGCTTGGCTGTCATCGTCGGATTTTGGAGTGCCTTTATCAAAAAATCGCAGGACAGTTCCTATCAATTCAAAGATGAACCTATTTCTCTGGAGCACTTGGCTGACAGTTTGAAGCTCGTAGTGAGTTCCAAACTCTTAACTCGGCTGTCCGTCGTCAGCATTTTTTACAAAGGCATCCAAATGTCAGTCCTGGCCTACCTAGTCGTATTTCTGAATGATCAAAAATTTTCTTTGGTCTTTGCGGGGGCCGCGTTAGCGACAAGCAATTTTGGAGGTATTTTCGGCAGAATCGGATGGGGTGCAGCTGCACAAAAGTTTAGTTCTTCGCGCAAGGTACTTGCCCTAATCGGTGTTTTGATGGGGCTGTTTACCGCAATGCTGGGTTTTATCGATCAAAACACTCCTGAATTTTTAGTTCTCGGGCTTTGCCTGCTTATCGGAATCAATACACAAGGCTGGAGCGGTGTCTTCTTTGCTCAGATCGCTGCCTGGGCGCCTGAAGGAAAAGTTGCAGAGGCTACAGGCGGAGTAGATTTCTTTTCTTTCCTGGGAGCGATATTCCTCCCAATGACCTTTGGTTTCCTCGGACATCACCTAGGAGAATTTGTTACTGGTTTTTGGGTAATTTCGGTTATCACCGTTGCGACAGGTGTTTACTTATGGCTTGTCTCAGATGCAAAAGGAACCCCAGCCTGAAGAGTACCGGCACAAAAATTTCAACGGCCTTCTGAGCACTCCGAAATACTCACCAAAGACAGCTGCAGCCAAAATTCTTACATCTGTAAATACGGCAAAGGCCGCTCAGAACTTCATTCCGAGCGGCCTATTTCGATCCTTTAAATTTATTACTTCACATCTGGCGCAGAAGCCGGAGTAATAACATCTTCTTCAAGCTGCCATTTACCGTTGTCTTTAACTCCGAGCAGCTGAATCTCAAAAATCAATGTTGCATTCGGAGGAATAACAGAACCTGCGCCCCTGTCGCCATAGGCTAACTGGGACGGAATGAACAAACGGCGAACACCGCCGACTTTCATACCGGCTACGCCGCGGTCCCAGCCCTGAATAACATATCCAGCACCGAGCGGGAATTCAAAAGGTTCGTTGCGGTCAACGCTGGAATCAAACTTTGTACCGTCTTCGAGCCAGCCTGTGTAATGAACACGAACGAGTTCACCGGGCTTTGCTTCAGCACCTGTTCCGACTTTGACGTCCACAATCTTTAAGTCTTGTATGTCTTGAGTGTCAATACCAAACATCGTTATCGCCTCCTATTGGCGCTTCACTAGTGATTCTTGGATTTTAGGCTCACTTGGTTCCCCCTATTGGTGTAATCCCTCAGATTGAGAACTGAATTGGCACTACACTGCAACGAATTCAAAGAGGACTCATTGAATGTCGAATTCTTTTAAGACACTTGGGTTTGCACCCCAATTAGAAAAGCTAATCGAAGCCAACGGTTTTACGTCGCCGACTCCGATTCAAATGAAAGCCATCCCGCTCGTTCGACAGGGATACGATCTTTTGGCAGCCGCACAGACCGGAACAGGCAAAACGGCTGCTTTTGTTCTGCCGATGCTGCAGAAGATCATCGGGGAACCGACGCTTTATCAAAAGCGTGTTCCTCGTGTTTTAGTTCTGACTCCGACTCGAGAGCTTGCCGCACAAGTCGGAGAAACCATTCTTTCTCTCGGCAAAGACCTCGGTGTGCGCTCTGCTGTCGTTTTCGGCGGCGTGGGCATCAATCCGCAAAAGGCCGCCATTGCCAAAGGGCTGGATTTCTTAGTTGCAACACCCGGTCGTCTGCTCGACCTCATGAATCAGGGTTTTGCAGATCTATCTAAGACGCACATTCTGATTCTTGACGAAGCCGACCGTATGCTGGACATGGGCTTCCTTCCGGACTTAAAGCGCATTCTGAAAGCGCTTCCTCCGGATCGTCAGACACTGCTCTTTTCCGCCACGTTCTCGCCGGAAATTAAAAAGCTAGCCTCCGAATTCCTGAACAAGCCTGAGTCCGTTGAAATCGAAAGAAATAAGGGCTCTTCGCTGGTTCGCCAAACCCTTTACAGAGTTCCGAAAGCCGATAAGCACACCGTACTCCGCGATCTCATCGTCGATAACCAATGGGACCAGGTTTTGGTCTTTACCAGAACCAAATACGGCGCAGATAAGCTGGTTCGCCATCTGCTCAAAGACGGCCTGGTCGCCAAAGCCATTCACGGCGACAAATCTCAGAACGCCAGAACGACAGCGCTCAGAGAGTTCAAAGAGCACAAGCTGCCGATCTTGGTCGCCACCGACATCGCAGCCCGCGGCTTAGATATTGAAAAGCTTCCTCAGGTCGTCAACTACGAACTGCCGCAGCAAGCAGAAGACTACGTTCACCGTATCGGCAGAACGGGACGTGCCGGTGAAGCGGGTGAGGCTTACTCACTGGTATCTCCGGAAGAGCTGCCTCAACTTGCCTCAATAGAGAAGTTCATCAAGAAGTCGCTGCCTTTGTCTGACTTCCCGGGACTGGATTACTCCGATTGGAAGGTTTCTGCTCCGACAAAGCCTCAGAACAAAAACCGCAGACCTGGACCAAGAAGAAACGGACCGGCCGGCTTCAAACGCTCTGACGGTAAACCGTCTGTCCGTCGCAGAACCGCCCGTGGGCAATAGCTATGCATTGCACGGCTTTTCTCGTTTGCTAGAGCAATAACTTTTAGGCGCCCTCGGGAGTTTTTCCTCGGTCGCCTTCTTATAATCGGACAAGGATACTTGTTTTGTTTATGACCGAAGCCTGACACTTGCGCCGCTTCGGCCGATTTTTTAATGTGGTTGTTTATGCAAACTCCGAAATTAAACGAAGTGAAGCAGCAAGCCGGTTTTTCTTTGGAAGACATTAATATTGAAGGTTTCGCACCGATGCCTTCACCGGCTGAGATCAAAAAGATGGCGCCTCTTACCGAAGCTGCTGCCGAGAACGTCAACAAGAGCAGAAATCAAATCAAGCAGATTTTGACGGGAGAAGATAACCGTTTGATGGTCATTACCGGTCCCTGCTCCATTCACGACCCGAAGGCGGCCCTGGATTACGCTCAGCGTTTGGCCGAACTCTCAGAACACATCTCAGAGACAATCTTCCCGGTCATGCGCGTGTATTTCGAGAAGCCTAGAACGGTCGTCGGCTGGAAGGGGTACATCAACGACCCGGACATGAACAACTCTTTCAATATGGCAAAGGGTATGCTCAAGGCCCGTGAGCTCATGATCAAAATCAATGAGATGGGTCTGGCTGTTGCGACCGAAGCATTGGACCCGTTCGGTCCGCAGTACTTGGGCGAACTCGTCAGCTGGTATGCCATTGGTGCGCGCACAACCGAAAGCCAAACCCACAGAGAAATGGCGAGCGGTCTGTCCGCTCCGGTCGGTTTTAAGAACGGCACCGACGGCCTTCTGGACAGCTCGATTAACGCCGTTAAAGCCAGCCGCCAAAGCCACTACTTCTTGGGTATCTATGAAAACGGCCAAAGCTCCATCATCAAGACCAAAGGCAATCGCTACAGCCACCTGGTGCTCCGCGGAGGCGGCGGACGTCCGAACTTTGATACCGTGAGCGTGATGCTGGCCGAGAAAGCCCTCAAGGATGCCGGCGTCGACTCCCGCATCGTTGTCGACTGCTCGCACGCCAACAGCATGAAAAATCCCGACCTGCAGCCCTTCGTTTTGAACGACTGCATTACCCAGATTGTCAACGGCAACAAATCGATTTGCGGCGTCATGCTGGAGAGCAACATTAACGCCGGCAATCAAAAGATTCCTGCCGATCTGTCTCAGCTTAAATACGGTGTCTCCGTCACCGATGCCTGCATTGACTGGGAAACCACCGAACATGCATTGCGCATGACCAATCGTCGTCTTTTGGATAAGAAATTAAATGGTGAGTAAACGCTTACTTTTAACTGCTGCAGCGCTTGCTGCATTGGCCTTAGCAGGATGTTCTTCCACGGGACCGCATTCTGCCTTTACTCCGCACGTCGATCGCGCCGGACTTGACCCGCTGCTGGATGCTCCTTTACGTACAGAAACGGTATGCAAGGGTGCGGGACTTTTTACCGCCGGCACCAAACTCGGCGGATTCTCGTTTGAATGCCCCGACCTGGACGTCGTTGCAACGTTGAACGAACTGCGCGACGCCGGCTGGCGCGTTGAGAAGATGCACATCGGCCGCCAGACAATTGAAAACGACGAAAGCGGCACTCCGCTCTCGGCAACGATGCGCAAAGTTTATTAATTTTCCATTGCGGAGGCTTCAGTGAACTCCTCTATCAGCAGCAGACTGTCTGCATTACGTATTTTTTTGAAAGATCACGGTCTCAACGGCTGGATCGTCCCGACGGCAGACCCTCATCTTTCCGAATACGTAGATGAACACTATGCCTTCCGCAAATGGCTTTCGGGCTTCACGGGCTCTGCAGGATCTCTCTTAGTGACTCAGGACGCTGCAGCGCTTGTCACCGACTCCCGCTACTGGGTTCAGGCCGAGCAGCAGCTCGAGGGCTCCGGCATTGAACTCGTTAAACTCAACCAAGGCTACGCCGCGGAGTCTGCCGATTGGTTTGCCGCGCACTTGATGGCCAACGACTGCGTCGGCATCAACTCCGAATTGATTTCCGGCAAAGACGCCAAGAATTACGCCCGAGTTTTTGCCGAGAAACATCTTCATCTCTCGCTGGTTCGTCAGACGCCCGAAGAAACCATCTGGGAAGAAAGACCGGAACGCGCTGAAAAGCCGATCTTTGACCATGCAGTTTCCCCGCGAAACCGAGAACAGAAACTTACCTCTCTGCGTGAGGTTCTCAAAAAAGAAGGTGCGGACTATCTGCTTACTTCGAAGCTCGACGATATCGCATGGATTTTTAACCTCCGCGGATCCGACGTTCCGGACAATCCCGTCTTCTACGCCTACGCCTTGATTCCGTCCAAGGGCACTGCAACGCTTTTCATTAACGAAGAGAAAGTCCCTGCCAATCTGAGAGAGTTATTGTTTCGGGACGGTGTTGCTTTAGCTCCTTACCATTGTGTCGGCAAGACGCTCGCCTCTCTTTCCTCAGGAACGGTGCTGGCTGACCCGGAAGAAATCAATGCGTCTTTGCTGTCTCACCTGCCGGAGCAGATCACTCAGCTGGAATTGCCTAATCCTATTGAACGCATGAAAGCGCTCAAGACGCCCGAAGAGATCAATCTGATATCTGACGCCATGATCAAAGACGGTGTTGCCTTGGTGCGATTCTTTGCCTGGCTCGATCGCAATTTGGGCAAAGAAGAAATGACGGAACAGTCCCTCGCCGACAAGCTCCTTTTCTTCAGAAAATCTCTTCCGGGATATATTTCTCTGAGCTTTGAAACCATCTCTGCATTCGGCTCCAACGCCGCACTCCCCCACTATCAACCCGATAAGTCCGGAGGCGCCCAGATTAAGGGTAACGGCTTCCTTCTCATTGATTCCGGAGCTCAATTTCCCGAAGGTACAACCGACATCACCCGCACAAAATTGATCGGGAAAGCAACCGATCTGATGAAAGAAGATTACACCGCCGTATTACGGGCAAACATACGTCTTGCGATGGCTGTATTTCCCGACGGTATTTCTTCACAATTATTAGATCCCTTAGGGCGTGAACCGATCTGGCAACATTTTGCTAATTTTGGGCATGGAACGGGCCACGGCGTCGGATTTTTCCTTAATGTTCACGAAGGGCCGCAGAGGATTAGTTACCCGCGGATAAGCCCTCGTTCCGATGCGTTTATCTCGAAAGAGACAGCAATGTCCGAAGGCATGGTGACCAGTGATGAACCCGGTATTTATCGTCCCGGCCGCTGGGGTATCCGCATTGAAAATTTAGTGGCGACCGAATTCGCAGAAGAAAATGAATTCGGGCGTTTCTTGAAATTCAAAACACTAACTCTTTGTCCGATAGACCTTTCTGCCGTCATTCCGGAAAGGCTGCAGCCCGACGAAAAGAAATGGCTGAACGAGTACCACACTCTTGTCCGTCAGAAGGTGCTCCCGCACATTCATGACGAGCGCACCATTGTGTGGCTCGTATGGAACACAAGAGAAATTTAAAACATGACCACAGAAAAAGTGAGTTTGAAACACTGGCTGGAAACGCGCTGGCGCGGAACGCTTATGGCCGTCATTATCGGCGCTGCCTCACTATTCGTCTCTGAGCACTACGGCGGCCCTGCTGTTTTGTTCGCTTTGTTAATCGGTATGGCTTTCCACTTCCTCTCAGAGGACCGGAGAACGCTTGCCGGTATTCATTTTTGCTCCACAACCGTTCTCCGATGGGGCGTAGGCCTGTTAGGTGCCAAAATCACCGCGAGCCAGCTGGGACTCCTGTCTCCGGCCCTGCTTGCCATGATTATCGGCGGTGTGTTTGCCACACTGCTCTTCGGCGCTTTCATTACCCGTTTTTCTAAGTGGCCGCTTACCGAAGGCACACTGGCTGCCGCCTCTACCGCTATTTGCGGTGCGTCTGCCGCTATTGCCTTAGCTGCCACATTCAACCATAAGCAGTTAAGAGAACAGGCTCTGCTTGCTATCGTGGTCACGGTTACCGCCCTGTCCACCCTCGCTATGGTTCTTTATCCGTTCATCTCCGGATGGTGCGGCTTTGACCACATCGATGCCGGCATCTTCTTAGGCGGTACCATTCACGACGTTGCACAGGTCGTAGGCGCCGGCGCCATGATCGGGCCGGACGCACTGGAAATCGCGAGCTTGACGAAGATGATTCGTGTCGCTCTTCTGATCCCGATCCTCATCATCTTCATGTTTGTCTTTTCCTCTAAGGCACATCGCACTGAAGAAGAGAAAGCCAAGCCCTGGTACAAGAACATTCCGATGTTCCTGCTCGGCTTCATCGCTCTGGCCGCTTTGAACTGCACTGGAATTATTCCGACGAATGTCTCCAACACACTCGGCGAAATCTCCAGACTGTTCATTTTGATTTCCATTTCTGCCCTTGGTTTAAAGACCTCTCTGGGCAAACTGAAGGAAGTCGGCTGGACACCGATCGTGCTGATGAGCATCGATACAGTCTTCCTCCTGCTGTGGGTTATCATCGGTATCTTCCTGATCCGCGGTTAATTTGATGCTTTAGTTTCATCTTTCTTCTTAGGACTCGGTTCGCTAGAATCGAGTCCTTATTTTTTACCGATCCCTCTGCCGGCGCTTCCTTCTCCGAACTTTCTGCTCATGACCGTACTGAAAATCCTCTATCAAGACGAAGACCTTGTCGTTGTCTCCAAGCCGGAAAAGATGCTGACGCACCGAACGGAAATTGCCAACGGCGACACCGAGTTTGCACTGCAGTTGCTGCGAGATCAGATCGGCCGACGCGTGAGTCCGGTTTATCGTCTGGATCGAGGCACTTCCGGAATCCTGATGTTCGGGCTCAACAGGGAGATAGTTTCGGCACTGAGTCAGCAAACTCATGAGACCTTTCACAAGCGTTATTACGCGGTCGTCCGCGGCTGGGCACCAGAGGATATTGAGGTTCGCCATGCGCTGAAGCCTCCCGTCGATCCCTATCTACGTGTGCAAAAGACAGAAGCACAGGACGCGCTTTCTTACCTTCACAGATTGGCTGAATCAGAGGTTCCCGTTTCTTCCGGCAAGTTTGATACCACTCGCCTCTCTTTAGTCCTGCTTGAGCTTGCCACCGGCAGACGTCATCAGTTAAGACGCCACCTCAAACATCTCGCGCATCCCATTATCGGAGATGCGACTTACGGCAAAGGACCGCTTAACCGTGTCCTTGCCGAATATTTCGGCGCAGACCGCCTCCTTCTCCACTGCGGTCGAATCAGCTTCATTCATCCTCGTACTCAAAAACGTCTCACCATTGATGATCAGCCGAGCGGCCTTATGCGACAAGTCATCGAACGTCTTGAATGGGGTAATTATTTGCATGCTTCTTATTCAAGAGACTGGCATTTATTTGATTATTCAGATCTTTTGGTAAAATAATGTCTGAAAATTCCCATAATACTTTTTAGCCTTGAAACTAAAAGGCCTTGCGTTCCCATTCGTCGCAAATAAATCGGGAAATATTTGCGCGATCTTTCGAAAGAATGGGATTTGTTTTTGTTTTGCATGGTTTTGAGTCGTATACTGAATCGATCAAACCTCGTTTAGGAGAACTTATAAAAATGAAGCACGGAAAACTTGTCACTTCCATTTTGGTTTTATCTTTAGCTGCCGTCACTGCTGCATTTGCCAGCATGGCGCAGGCTCGCTCCTTAGAACAAATTAAGGCCTCCGGCGAACTCTTAGTCGGTTCTACCGGCGATTACAAGCCGATGAGCTACCTCAACAAAGAAACCGGGAAATACGAAGGCTTTGACGCAGAAATGGCACAGTCCCTGGCTAAGTACCTCGGCGTCAAACTCAAATATGTTCCGACAACTTGGAAGACCTTGCAGGCCGACACGATGGCCGATAAGTTTGACGTTGCCATGAGCGGCATTACCGTCACAGACGCTCGTAAGAAAGTCATGACCATGTCCGACGGTTATCTCACCTTTGGCAAGACGATTCTCGTCACTAAGAACAAGGCTGGTCAGTTCAAAGAATTGAACGACGTCAACCAGCCAACTGTTCGTGTCATGTACAACCCAGGCGGCACAAACGAAAAGTTTGCCAAGGAAATGACTCCGAAAGCTCAGCTCATGATGCATGAGCACAACGCCGAGATTCCGGGCTTAGTCGGTGAAGGAAAAGCCGATGTCATGATTACCGAAACCATGGAAGCTCGCCGATATGCGAAGGACAATCCTAAGGTTGCCGCTCCGTTGGTCGACAAACCTTTCACAGAAAACCACTTCGGTGTCCTGATGAAACAGGGTTACCCGAAGCTTGAAGCTGCCGTGAACGACTGGATGAAGACCATTAAAGGCAACGGCACAATGGCTAAATGGGAAGATCAGTACATCAAATAAGTCTCTTCGTTTTCAAGTTGATTAAGCGCTGCTACGCCTATATTTTCGGTACAGCAGCGTTTTTTCTTTTTTCAGTCTTCTCAGAATTAGCGGAAGTTTGACAAATGATTACATCTGAGTTAAAAAAAAAGCAAAGATTGAAAGCAATTTCACTTCCAAATCCTTGCTAAAACCCTATCGAAGCAATTACTCCGAGGAAGGAGAACCCGAGGATTTTCTCCTTAAAAATCAACTTATACCCTGAACAGAGGTATCAACTAAAACCTTGGAAAGATATCCGGCCCCTCCCGCGATGAGGGATGAATGGATAATTCGAAATTTGTATGGGTAATTTCTCAAACCCCACCCTTTTTCTTGGCTTGTTCAGCGGAACAAAGAAGTATGCTCGTCCACAAGGGCATTCCCAGCACTGTGAGATGAGGCAAACGCCTCTTATCATTCAGCCAGCCCTCCGGCTCTATATTTACTAAGCAACATGCTGTACCTCCCTGCCTTCTGAGGTCATAACACTTTTTGACCACAGTGAAGCACCTGAGCAATCAGAAAACTTCCTCACCTCGTTATTCAGAATGATCTTGCAAATTCGGCGAGTCTTAAAAATAAATAATGTCGACAACTTCTTTGCTGTTGGAAAAACTTAAACCAATATCGCCCTCTCTTGGAGACTACCTAATAAAAGGGGTATTTATCACTTTCCTCTCTCGCATCTTCATAGAATCTAAATCTAAATAAGTTACCCCTGTTGGCTCTTACATGCAAGAGATATTTCTGACCGTCCTTAACCTCTATTTCCTGGTTATAGCCGAGCTTTTGAGGTTTTTCTTTATAACAATATTTGTGTCTTTTTTTCTCTTCTTCATTCTGCGGTTCTTTTGGCAAAGGTTCATAACTTAATCTTAAGTTATGTCTCCCCGCCTCTAACTTAAAACTTGCTCTCTCGCCCTTGTTAATTATAAAAGCAAGTTTTTCGTCAATCCATAACCCTATCCGACATTCGCTGGTAACCTTATATGTTTCAAGTTCAACGGGAGATCCACTCACTTGTTGATAAAAAATACGATTCTCGGGTATGGGGACAAGCTCTTCTCTATCGGTTCCTACTGCCGGAGCTGACAACATTACTGAGCTCATAATTAATGCAGCTGACAATTCCTTTTTCATTTCAACATCCTTTGGCAGCTTCCCTTCCTGGGAAGCCACGATTGAATTTCCAAAATCTAGAAAATGTACCGAAAACCAACATCAAACCGATAGTCTTGCTTAAGCTTCCCTCCAATACCGTGCTTTGCGTGAATGAAAGTTTGAGCATTCTTTTTGAATTGGAAATTAGCTCCTAAATTGATTTCGCCCCAAGTATCGCGCAAATCTATTGAACTGCTATTTTTGGCCTTTTCTAACGAGTACTTAGTGTCATACCTGGCAGTGAAATCCCTTAAACAATCAACTCTCACAAAAACATTTGATTTGTCTGCCTTATGCCCAACCCCAATTCCAACACGTCCAATCAAGGAATTGACTCTATCAGTTGTCACTTTTAGATCATTCTTAGTCCTGAACTCAATACCCTGAATATGACCATATGTAACTTGAATTTGCGGGTCTACATACCAATTTAAATTGAGAGGAATCTTTTGACCATACTCAACGGAGGCCGAATATGCATTCCCATTCCGCTTTCCTTTAGTTATGTAACGTGCTTCATCGCTCACAACTGTGAAATCATTATGGATTCGAGATGCTTTAACCACAACATCCAAATAACTTCCATCTTCGAAAGTACCAAGAGCATAGACAGAAACGCTACCTAACCAATTATCATCCGTGCCCCCGCTTGTCAGCTTGCCTTTTCCGCTTATGTAGCCTCCAGCCAATCCTAGTGTCCACTCTTCATCGAGAGCACGATCTAAACCAAGTTGGAATCCGTAGTAATCGTTCTTAAAATAATTTCCATTCTCTGAATATTTATTTCTTCCTGCCAAGAGTTTCACCCAAAGGCCACGGGCATTAAGATCATCGCGAACTTCACCCATTCTTTGGTAAAGACTCTGATTTTCCTGCCTCCAAATAAAATAGTTAGCCATCCCTAAAGCATCAATTGAATCCATTGTTGAGGTAGTTCCCTTTGGAGGGTGAGAACCCCCTGGAAGTTCTGGATTGTCATCCTTTGGAGGATTGGAGCTGTCATTTCCTCCCTTATTTGGATCTTCGGGGACATTGGTATCATCTTGCGAAATATCCAATAGCTGATCACTAACAACACTTCCCACTCCAGAAGAACCATAGGAGGCAACGATGTCATCCGGGACAGTAGCAGCTCGAACAATCGCTCTCGTTTTAGGAGTGTCTACGTGAATAGATTGCGCGACATCAATAAGTTCGTTCTCCACTCGGTCCAGGATAGCGTCAATATCCTTACCTGTGCCTGCCTTATCATCAAAATAATATTTAGCGTATAGAGTCGCTGCCGGGGTAATTAAACCCTCTTTATAAGAAAGCGTTACGTACCCAGCAGGCCTGCGAGCAGCTGGAAGAACCGAAGTCAGATCCGGATTCTTTAAAGCCAAATTTTTATCAATGTCTATTGAACTTCCGATCTCAGTTGCGGATGCTATATCTAATCCGCCAAGCTCAAGGTTTTCAGTTCCATTCCCAATAATTAAACTTTGAGCCGCTTGATTCATTACTGAGAGTGCGAATTTTGGATTGGAATTAAAAATATCCGAAGTTTTCCCAGCGCTATCCAACGCATTTGTTACGTCGACCGATAAATTAAGGTGTGAAGCGCTGCCAGCCTGAGGTTCGATATTTTTAATTATTATCGGAGTCGTGTTAACTTTGATCTGGTTTTTATCCCAAACAGCCCCCAGAACAAAAGTGCCGTTCCCCACATAGTTCCCGTCTACATAAAGGAAATTTTGAGAGGATGGTAGAGAAATAGAATAGTTACCAGCTGCGCCGTCCCCCTCTCCAACAGAGAGGGTGGCAGAAGAGCCTTCCGAGTGTCTTTGCAGGCTCTCAGAAGTGGTATCCCAGCTTCTATCCGTAACAAAGAATCTTGAATTATCTCCGAGCACAAACTTATTATTTTTATTAGCTAGGTTATTGAATTGTAATTTTGTCTTCGTGTTTTTTGGCTCAACACCATAACTAGGATCTGCTAATTGCATTTGGCCCAAGACAGCCACATTCCCGTTTTTAACAGTAAAGTTCCCTTCCAGTTTTGTTGTTATAGGTAAGGAAGCAAGTTTTTCAGCTTGGGTAACGAGTAACTGATTATTCCTCATTAATTCCGGATAGATGATAATTGCAAAATTGAATAGGTCACTTTTATTTTGAGACCCAACATTAATGAAAGAAACACCATCCAAACTCCTTATGTTTTGGCTACCACCTAAATTTGAAATACCAGAACGGAACCTAAACTTATTAACTGTCCCCTCTTTGAGCGTAGAAGCCGTTTGTACATCTCCATTCACTCTGAAAAGAGAACCTTTATCTTCCAGCTCCAAAGGTCCATCCACTTCGATATTACCCTTCAAACCCACTGTCTGGGAAAAATGTTCTGTAAGATGGTCTTTGTAAAAAGTTGCCCCTGAAGATCCTGACTGTGTACTAATCCCTGAAATTACGGGGTAACTAAAAATTCCCTTAACTGGCAGACTATTCACATAAATATTCCCAACTTCATTTACAACCTGCTTCCAAGACTCAGAATTGCACATTCCTGACTTAACAACTATTCCTCCTTCTGAGACATAAATATCCCCTATTTTATTTACTCGTTGGGAGACCTGCGGCTCGATTTGTTTAGTGCTTTGCCCCGCAAATAAAGTTGCCATGAAATCTGCAAGGATAGCTGCTTCAAAAGGTTTCTCTTCATCCCCTATTCTTTGTATTTCTCCATTTATCTCCTGGATTCTTTTGTAAGCTGCAGATCCAAGATCTTGAGAGCGGTTGCCACTGAGTTCTCTTAGAGCAATTGCAAACCCTTTGCCTCCATCCGCTGTTGATAATTTCGTTATGACTGAATTAGCCGAGCCGATTTTTTGAAAGATATTTCCATCAGAAAAATATGAGGTATTAGCTCTATATGCTCCATCTAAAAGAAAGACAGAGGAATAACCATACGGATCAACTCCATTATCCCTCGTGACAAATTTATCATTACTCTTTGCCAGAATAATTTCATTTATTTTCGAAAAATTGAGTGTTAAAGAATTATCGAACTTGTAGCTAGGGTTTTTGCTTGAAATGCCGATACTTTTAACAAAAATCTTACCGACCTTAACCTTGTCAACTGCATTTGATAACTCAATCACCATTGAATTATCCTTCGTCATACCGAAGCCATTACCTTCAGCTAAAGATCCGTCCCCCTTTGTATAGATAGAAGAACCTTCAGGTAAGTTAATAGTTAGTGATATTGCAGTATCCGATTTTGATTTTTGTGTTCCAATTGAATAGGCTGCTTGATCAGCCAACCAGGTCGAGTTGTTATCCTCGTCGATTGTTATTACCTCTGTGTTTGAAGGTGTCGCCCCTAACGATGACACTTGAACCAATGCAAGAGATAGTGCTACGACTAGCGGCTTTATGGTATACAAACTAGATTTAGACATACAAATACCCCTTAGCTCTTTATAATCAGGGCTAATTAAATGATTTGAGTAAATACTTAGAAAATGATTCTTAACCCGGCATCCAAGCGATAGGCTTGTTTAATGTCAGCTGCAAAAGATCTTTTGGCCTGAGCGAATCCATAAACATTCTTCTTAAAGTTATAAGTTCCGCCTAGAGTTACCTCGCCCCAAGTGTCTTTCATACTGATCACACTAGAAGCGGTGCCCCCGTCATTAGACTTGTAATTCGCGTTGAACTGATTGACGAACTCTTTCAGGCCATCCACTTTTATAAAGGCGCTTCCGCTCTTGCCTTCTTTGCCAATTCCTAAACCAACTCTGCCAATTAGGCTGTTAGAACTTTTGATTCTTGCATCAATGCCTGAATCTGTATGATATTTAGCTTCTCTAATATGGCCGTAAGTCAGCTGTAATTCAGGGTCGACATACCACCCCTTTCCAAATAAGAACTTCTTGCCTGCTTCTCCAGAAATCTGAAAACCATAAGTGTGGAATTTTCCCCGAGAAATAAATCTGTCGCCAGTTGAAAGTAAGTCACTAATAGCCGTGAAGTCGTTATTTAGACGGCTACCCTTGACAATAAAATCAACATATCCTCCTGTATTCCAATGCCTTGTAGCATAGGCACTAATAGTTCCGATCCAATTGTCATCTTTTCCATTATTACTAAGTCTGCTGTCCCCTTTGGTATAAGTGAAACCAATTCCCAACAACCAGCTATTACCTTTCTCTCTTTTTACGAGGCGATCCAGCCCCATTTGGATACCATGATAACGATTCCTGTAGTAGTACTTATTCTTATCATAAATATTCTTACCCGCTAGACCTCGTACCCAAAGTCCTTCTAAATTAGCATTATCTCGAACCTCACCCATTCTTTGATAAAGCGTTTCGTTCTCTTGTCGCCACAAAAAGTAGTTAATAATGGAAGCTGAGTTAAGGGCCTTTACTGTAGAACTAGAGTCATCCGGCCTTTCTACAATTATTGGTGTCGGATCCGGCTCTTCCGGACGAGAAAAAATTGTTCCCTCACCTAAGTTGGATTGATGAGCCATTCTGTCTTCTTTTGTAGTTTTTTCCTCCTCGCTTAACTCCAATCTAGCTTCTCTTAAAGCTTGTGTTTGCTCAGAAGAAGTTTCATTTCGCTCTCTATCCCCTATTGCAATGGAATCCCTAATGTCATTGGGGTTTGCTACCCATTCAGAGTTTTCTATGTAATAAATCGTAGAGAAAGTTTCTGCTGGTTCCAAAAGAGTTTCATCAATCTTCAATGAAACCTTACCTGCAACCATCTTACCGCTTACATCAGTCACCTTACTTTCTGTGATTGGAACCTGAACCCATTGATTAAGTCGATTAAGCTCCCATACATACTTAACGGTTACATCTTCATTTTTCATTCCATCGGCAAATGTTTTCTCTCCTTCTGTAAACTGGATTTGCTGAGAGTTTCCCGTTTCCTCAAGAGCTTTTTTGAATTCAGAAAAATCCTTGTCTGAAATTTCCAAACCGGCGTGCGTGTTCAAAGTGCCCGGCCCTTGAGCTTTTTCCACAAATTGACCAATAAAAATATTATTGGCAGCTTGCTGCAACAATTTTCCAGCTCTTCCGGCTGCATCATACTTAAAGTAATTTTTCAACTCTTGACTAGTAACGCCAGAATTATTTGCGCTCAGATTAACCACGAGATTAAGTTGAGAACCTTTGACAACGTCGTCAATTACAACTGGATTGGCATTGACCTTGATAGCCCCGTTCAGACCAAACACTCTGTTCCCGTTTGGATCCTCTGCTTCTACGGTGAGATTCTTCTTATCAATAGAGGTCCCAAACCACACGGTTCCATTTCCCTGATACGTCCCCTTAACATTAATCTCACTACTCTTACCCAAATGAATGTTGTATCCGGGATCATCCTCTTGCTGACTATCTCCCAAGAAAAAATAATGTTTTGATAATTCATAGCCTCTAGGATTATTTTCTATCTTTCCATTTTCTTCATAATTACCAATCGCTGGAAATATTTTGATATCTACATTGTCTGCGAGCCAGCTATGATTTAGGTAATTCCCTTTTTCGTCAGTTTTAAGAACGCCTTTCTCATAATGGCTAAGTTGATTTGGAAGAGGATCCCCCGGATTGAGGTAAACCGGAACAGCCTCTCTCGCGGCTGTAAATTGAAGTATTACGTCACTGCGCAAATTTCTATCCTTGTACGAGGATAGGTTGACCATATTTTGGAATTGTTGGTGTGGTTTAACAACAAGATCTCCATGGGTGAATCTAAAATTTCCTGACAACTCGGTTCTTGTAGTTAAGTCCTGATACGCAGACCAGTCATCATTCAAGTCGTATTTCTTAATACTATCCCAACTTATCTGAGTTGCACTATTCCCGCTTGTCCAAACTCGACTCTCACGGCGAAACTCAGGAGCTATGTAGACTCCATAAAATTCGCCCTCTTTAATCCTGTCCTGGAAATTTTCAGGCACTAGACTTCTATCCTCTTCTGCTGATATTTCAACTCCGGCAGAAGCTGTTGACCAGATTTCCTGAAGCCCCCCTCTGTTATAAACAGCCGCTGCTATAGATTTTTTTTCATCACCAGGCTGTAAGCTGAGCTCTGGTTTTTCATATTTTGAGAAATTTCCCCAGATTACATCGTTTGCTGATTTTTCTCTGAGAGCTTCAGACCAAGATAGCCCTGAATTACCAATCCAAGTTTCTGAGCCGAGAGCTGCTTTTACTTTTATGTGGTTATTAATCAGGATCTGCTGACCAACTGAATGTCTTGGATCTTTAACGGTATAACCTGATGTACTCCAGTTATAAACGCCAAAAGAATGATTCAGCAAAGTAATGTCCTTGCCCACATTATCGAATGTAGTATTAGACATGCCTGCGCCGATAATATTAATCTCGTCTACGCTTGAGATTACCTGCGTTCCCAAGCCGCGGCCTTCTCCATAAAGAACCCCAACTTCAATGGAGTTAATTTGGCCCACTCTCCCTATATGCTGTGTAACAAACGGAGTTTTGGAGTTCTCATTCGGAGCAAACTTCCATCCAACAAGAGTCGGGGAGAAGGCTATTCCTCTCAAGGTGAGAGGGGTTCTCCAATCTGCAGAGGAACCTTCCAAAATTCCAATTTTGCCTATTGACTCAATGTATTGGGTTACAGATGTTTGCTTGCTTCTTTCTCCAACTTCTCCTATGAAAAAAGAAACCCCATTCCCAACCATCGAAGTCTGAGCACTTTCATGTTTCTCATGAGAGTTGGGTTTGATTGTCCCAATGTGTCCGAAAATTTCTTGGGAGACTGTTGTTCCGGTAGCCCCACTATCTGGAGAACAAACAAGATCAAATGCATAGCGCGTACTTGAAATCTGGTCTATATCAACCCAAGCTTGTTGTTTATATTCTCGACCTGAGTTTTTCTGAGAAACGACTCTCAAGGAAAAAGGCTCGTAAGAAAAAAGTTCTCCAATCTTAAGCGGGGTACCAACTCCATCCTTACCATAAATTTGCTGAATTGTTGAACCAACAGTCTGATCATGGCTATATGGACTTTCCCCACCCCAAGATTGACTATATACATCTCCTAAAACAAAAACTGAACCGTGCTCTATTCCAGTTAACAACGACTCTATCCGATCAATCTTATCCAAAGGAGATGTAACAATGAAATTTTCTTTAGAGCCAGATAAAGTAGAAGAGTTCCCAGCCCAAAATAAGGGAAGACTATCTCGGTTTTCAACGGTTAGATTAGAGATTGTTTCTATTGGCTTAGAATTAACTAACGCTGAGGCATCTACTAGGAAGAACACGTTCAAACTCGTTAAAACAGCTAGAGTTAACTGTTTGAAATTAAATATTCTATTTTTGTGAGAAGATGCCCCATCTAAGTTTATGGGCTTTCTGGCTCGTTTTTTATTCTTATTACTGTTATTTACAAGGATTCGAGCTCTTCTCGATCCCTTAGGACGAGCGATACAACTTAAAAAATCTGAGCTGTTAACGGGGGGGGGGTATATACTAACATGATCAACCTAGGTCCTCTTAATATATTTATTAAACAACCTTAAAGATTAGTTACAATATTGTCATTCACATACATACAAGTCAACAGCCTCGGGGAAATATCCCTGTTGTCTTGTTTTACCGTTGCTCTCCTCATCCCAATTTCAAGGAGCATTAGCTGGGTTTCTATTCGCGTAATTACACTTGGTTTTGTTCGGACTAATATATATAACCCATCTCTAGCACGGGTCTCCCCGTCTAGGTGTAAATCGCATAAGCTTTTTAATGAGTTTGTGCAAAATTTGGAGATTCGATCGACATCTAACTAATGATTTCTTTCAACCCAATAGGTTTCGTAAAATGAAAGCTCCGATTCTTAGATTAACAAAATCAACATTGTCGTTGCGACCTATGATGAGGCCTTTTAAGAGAAAGAAACTGTAATGTTCTGAAGGCTCAGGGACCTACAACTCGGCGTCTGTATGTCTTCAAACAATCAGCTTATACAAAAATATTTCAATAAATGAGCTAGCACAAGTCAACGAGGTAGTGTTATGTAAAGGGATGGAGTGATGATTATGGTGTGTGAAATTAGAAGAATGTTTTTTGGCGGAAGGGGTATTGTTGAAAATATTTGATGCTTGAATGTGCAATTACGCTAACGTCAAAGACCTTTTTACGCATGACGAAAGAATTGAAAAGGAAATCTATGATTTTTTGACCATTGATATTCTTAATCGCTGTGGAAACTCAAATTATTTTCTTCTTGCGACAGAATCGTGGATATTCTCACACCCCTTAATCAAAGCCATTCCACTAGATATCAACGCGACCTTGCCTTTCGGCGTCATCCATGCAAAAAAACCGTCTGATCAGGTAAGAAAATTCTTAAGAATCGTAGATTTTGTTAATTTAGAGTACAAAAACTTCCAGCTCTGGTAGGAGTTCAAAAGAGGCACATCCGGACGTTGCCGACCCACCTCGGATATCTAATAGATCCAACGATAATGCGGCCATCCAATTCTCAAAAATTGAATGGCCGTTATCTAATCAACTTAGCGACGAGCCTTAATCTTCTTAGAAACGAACCATGTAAAGAAGACAGGAATAAAGAACGTCGTAATGAACGTAGCTGCCAGCATGCCTCCCAAAACGCCTGTACCCATGGACTGACGGGCTGCGGCACCAGCGCCGGTTGCTGTGGCTAGAGGAATGACGCCCAAGATGAAGGCCATTGAGGTCATCACAATCGGACGAAGACGGAGTTTTGCAGCCTCGAGCGCGGCCTGCCTTGCCTCCATTCCTTCTTCCATCTTCTGGGCTGCAAACTCCACAATCAAAATGGCGTTCTTAGCCGTCAGACCGATCAGCACAAGCAAGCCGATCTGGAAGTAAATATCGTTCGAGAACCCGCGAAAATACGTCGCTACAAGCGCACCCAGCACGGAGTAAGGCACTGCCATTACAACGGCAATCGGAAGCGACCAGCGTTCGAACTGTGCGGCAAGAATCAGGAACACAATGATCAAGCCGAAGGCAAACGCAGCGGCCGAAGAACTACCGATACGTTTTTCATGGAAGGCCTGACCGGTCCAATCCACGTAGTAGCCGCTAGGCAGATATTGACTCTCAGCGTCAACGGTGCGTATGACGTCGCCGGTGGAATAGCCTTGGGCCGCATTAACGTTCATAGAGGCAGCCAAGAAGCCGTTTTCTCGCTTCAGAGATTCCGGACCGGAGGTACGTTCTACGTGGGCCAAAGTGGAGAGCGGAACCATCTTACCCGTGTCGGAACGAACATAAAGCTCGCCCAGAGATTCCGGCGTCATACGGTATGGAGCATCGGCCTGAATAATCACGCGGAAGATTTTTCCGATACGTGTAAAGTCGTTGACGTACTTGCCGCCCATAAAGTATCCGAGCGTGTCGTAAACGTCCGATATAGCCACTCCCATCGCCAGCGCCTTCGCTTCGTCAACCGTGAGGTAAAGCTGAGGAGCGTCTGCCTGAATCATCGAGCGGGCGGAACTGATTTCTGGTTTCGAGACCAAACGCTGACGGAAATCTTCGGCCACTTGCTGCAGTTCAAGCGGATTATCCGATTCTCGGGACTGAATGTAGAAGTCCAAACCGCCGGCGCGACCTAAGCCGCGAATCGGCGCCGGATTCACGGCCTGACCTACGGCATCCGTACGAGCGTTCACCAGCGTCTGAAGCTGACGGCGAATCGTCTCTGCGCTCCTCGTTCTTTGATCCCATGGTTTTAGCTGAACGATCAGCGAAGCGGCATTGGACTTCGTGTCATTTGCGATCGTATCGTTAGCCACTAGCGCAGTAACGTTCTCAACCTCGGGTATCTTGCGAATCGCACGGCTCAGGTCCGTGACCACAACACCGGTGCGGTTCAACGTTGCACCCTCAGGAAGCTGGATTGCGACACGCAAAATACCTTGGTCTTCGCGCGGGACAAAGGACGTCGGCACAATCTGAAGGAATTCCCAGCATCCTACGGTCACAGCGACAAGTATCGCAGCTGTAAACCAGCGATGACGAAGATTGAAAGAAACGCCTTTGATGTAGTTCAGCTTGAAACGCTCAAAGCCGTCGTTAAAGAGCTGGAAGATCTTGAAGGGCTTGCTCTTGTGTCTGAGCAAAATAGCGCAAAGTGCAGGCGTCAGTGTTAAGGCCACGAAACCGGAGAGCACAACAGAAACACCGATCGTTACGGCAAACTGACGATACAGCTCACCGGCAATACCGCCTAAGAACGCTACCGGCGTAAATACCGTACTCAGCACCAGCACAATGGCAACCAAAGCTCCCGCCACTTCCTTCATGGCTTTCTGAGAGGCTTGGAACGCGTTGAGCTTTTCGGTCTCCATAATACGTTCGACGTTTTCCAGCACCACAATCGCATCGTCCACCACGATACCGATAGCCAGCGTCATCGCAAAAAGCGTCAGCGTATTCAGCGAGAAATTCAGCGCCCACAAACCGGCCAATGTCCCAATCAGTGAAACAGGCACGGCAAGCATCGGGATCAGCGTCGCGCGCCAATTCTGCAGGAAGAGATATACGACCAACAGCACAAGGAGACCGGCTTCCAGCAAAGTCTGAACAACCTCATTCAAAGCGGCCTCAACGAATCTTGAGTTATCGTCCGTAATCACATAGGCGATGTCGTCCGGGAAGTTCTTTGAGAGCTCCTGAAGACGCTTTCTCACATCCACTGCCGTCTGCATGGCGTTGGCGCCCGTCTGCAGGTAAACCGCAAACGTAACACTCGGAACATCGTTTAACTGGTTGTACGCCTCATAACTGCGGTTTCCGACTTCGACACGGGCAATGTCGTGAATACGGACAATACCGTCAGCACCGCGAGAACGGACCGTGATATTGCCGAACTCCTCCGGTGTCAGCAATTGGCCTTTTGTGCGAATCGTATAAACCAGCTGCTGGTCATCAGTCGTCGGTGACGTACCGACTTTACCGGCGGCGTACTGATGGTTCTGCTCTTCGATCGCTTTGCGCACATCGATTGCCGTAATACCGAGCTGAGCCATTTTCTTCGGGTTCAGCCAAATACGCATCGCGCTTTGTGCATTACCGAAAACGTCCGCATCACCTACGCCCGGCACACGCTTAATTGCATCCACGACGTTCAGATTCACGTAGTCAGCAAGCTGAATCGGTTTTAAAGTGCCGTTCGGAGAATAAAACGGCACGATCATCAGTGTTTCTTCACTGCGCTTACGGACATTCACGCCGTTCTGTCGAACGCTTTCCGGCAGACGTCTTTCGGCAGATCGCACGCGGTTATTGATCTCCAGCATCGCGTCGTTCGGATTCGTACCGACTTCGAACGTGCAAGTAATACGAATATTTCCGTTCGAGCGAATGGACGTTTCGTAATAAAGCAAACCTTCAACACCAGAGAGCTGATCCTCGATTGGCGCAGCAACTGTCTTAGCCAATGTCTGTGCGTCGGCCCCTTCGTAGGAAGTAGAAATAAAAACAACTGGCGGCGTGATGTCAGGGTATTGGCCCATCGGCAGGACACGTCCTGCGAGCAGGCCCGCAATCACGATCAAAATCGACAGGACAGATGCGAAAATCGGCCGCCGAATACAGAATTGAGAAAGCATTTCGGTTCACCTATCGCAAGTTATTTTTCAGTCGGCTTTGAAGCGGTTTTCTTGTCTTGGTTTAAGGCCACCTTGGCCTTGTCTCTGAGTTTCTGGATCTGATCAATGATCACAAGATCTCCGGATTTAAGGCCGGAGGTGATAATCCAATCTTTGCCTGACCAGCGACCCACCGTCACAGACTGAGCCCTCGCGACACCGTCTTTGTATAAATAGACGCTGTAAGTTCCGTCGGGCAGCTGGCGCACCGCTGATTGAGGAATCAGATAAACGCCCTTTTGCGTTCCGAGCGTTAAACGAATCGTGACGTATTGTCCCGGAAGAAGCTCAGAAGAACGTTCGATCTCGGCACTCAGCGAACGAGTTCCTGTCTGAGGATCGATTTGAGTGGCGGCAAAGTTGATGCGTGCAGGAACTTCTACGCCGGTTTTCTCATGCACGACCTTCACAGGAGAGTCTTCAGTAATCGTAAAGCCGTGGAGATCGTTATCGCTTAGAGAAAAGCGGGCTTTGAGCTGGTCGTCCTGAGTAATGTCGGTTAAGGCCGAATTGTTGGCCGTTACCAGTGTTCCGGGATTGATTAAAGACCTTCCGGCGATTCCACTCACAGGAGCTTTGACGGAAGTGTAATCAAGCTGAATTTTGGTCTGCAGTGCTTTAGCTTTTGCTGCCGCCAGGTTTGCCTTACAAGATTCCAGGGTGCTAATGCGGTCGGAATATTCTTTCTCGCTGACCGCATTGACCTTGCGCAAAGATGCGAATCGCTTAGCTTCCCGTTCTGCCTGACGCAGTTCTACCTGTGCCTGAACAACCGAGGCTTCCGCGCTCTGATTGGCAGCATCAAAGGGCGCAGGATCAATCGTAAACAACACATCGCCCTGCTTTACGTTTTGTCCTTCTGCATAGTGTCGCTGCAGCACGGGACCGGTCACCTGAGGGTAAACAATCACCGCTTTTGAGCCTTCCGTCTGTCCGAAGACTTCGGCCACGTATGGCTGAGTCGTGGGCTCGGCTTTGAGCGTCGTTACTTTAACGGCTTGAACATTCTTCTTGGATGCTTCTTTATCGTTACATGCGGTTAAACAGGATATGAGGCCTAAAACGCATATAAGGCTGAGGGTTGTTCGTTTCAGCATGATGTGTTTGTATTTTTTTTCGTCGACAAATGTGAGAATACCTCAAACAAAGGCCTCCGCATAAGCAAAATCATGCGTCACGGTATTTGTCCTAAAGTCTACAAAAACGGAAAAGTTGCCTAAACCTTGCTCTTGAGCCGGAAATCGATCAACAACGGCTTTAGACATTTAGCGCGCTACTTTACCCATAATTAGGCTATTCTGAATCTAATTTAAACTGCAATCCTTTTTCACAATATTTAACGTCAAAGATAAAAAAATCCCGACTTCAACGCTTTGATCAAAATCGGGATGGTATTGCTAACTTGGAGACGAATTACTTGAAGAGCTTGCCGAGCTTTTCGAAGAAACTTTTTCTTTCCGGCGCGTGATGATCTTTCTTGCTGTGATTGATCGACGCATCGAACTGTCTCAGGATGTCCTTCTGTTCAGTCGTCATATTTACCGGAATCTCCACAGTGGTATGAACGTACAGGTCGCCCTTCTCAGCATTGCGAACACTACGGATGCCGTGGCCTCTCAAGCGGAAGGTCTTTCCGGACTGAGTCCCCTCGGGAATGCGCAATGTGGCTTTGCCCGTTAACGTCGGGACTTCGAGTTCACCTCCGAGCGCCGCCGTCACAAAACTCATGGGCATCTCCATGTGCAGATCCTGTCCGTCACGTTCAAAGATGTCATGGGGCTTGATGCGAATGCGAATGTAGAGATCGCCTGCGGGGCCGCCGTTTTGTCCGGGCGATCCGCGGTCGGGAATACGCATACGGTTGCCGTCATCCACACCGGCGGGAATCGTAATCTCGAGTTCTTTCTTCTCTTCCTGCATACCGGTGCCGTGGCACTTGTGGCAGGGATGAGGAATGTACTTGCCGGTTCCGTGGCAGCGCGGACAGGTCTGCTGAATCTGGAAGAAGCCGGCGCCGGCGCGGACATAACCGCTGCCGTGACAGGTCGGGCAGGTTTCTACCTTCGTGCCCTTTTCTGCACCGGATCCGCCGCAGGCTGTGCACTTGCTCCAGGAAGGAACCTTAATCTTTGTCTTGTAGCCTTCTGCGGCTTGTTCAAGCGTGATATCGAGGTCATAAATCAGATCTTCACCGCGGAACATCTGCTTATTCTGTCCGGAGCTGCGGGCGTGTCCTCCGCCGAAAATCTCGGAGAAAATATCGCCCATGTCGCCGAACTGAGAAGCATCAAAACCTCCGAACCCCCCGAATCCGCCGGCACCGGGGCCTCCGGCTCCGCCGTTGAACGCAGAACGGCCGTAACGGTCATAAGCCGCGCGCTTCTGCTCATCCTTCAGCACTTCATAGGCTTCGCCTACTTGTTTGAATTTTTCTTCGGCATGCTTGTCCCCTTTATTGCGGTCAGGGTGATACTTCATCGCCATACGGCGATAACCTTTCTTAATCTCTTCCTGAGTAGCAGTACGGGAGACTCCCAGTACCTCGTAATAATCAAAATCTACTTCGTCAGCCATTCTTTACGGAATTCGGTTATAGGGTAAAAACCCTTATTTTCGTCTCTTTATCTACGCCATGAGGCCGCAACCTTACGGAAGCGGCCTCATTGTCGTTAGCTACAGTCTAACAAGTTTCAGAATTAGACTTCTTTGAAGTCGGCATCGACGACATCGTCATCTTTCTTCTGAGACTTCGGAGCTTCCTGCTGAGCACCCGCCTGTGCCTGCTGCTGATTCAGCTTTTCGCCGATCTTCTGAGCAGCAGTCATCAAAGCGTCAGTACGTTTTGTGATCAGATCCTTGTCTTCGCCCTTAACGGCTTCTTCAAGGTCGTTAATCGCTGTTTCGCAGGCAGCGCGGTCAGCGCCGTCAACCTTTTCACCGAGGTCCTTCAGGGTCTTACGAACCTGATGGATGCTGGATTCGGCTGTGTTGCGAGCCTGCGCCAGTTCGGCACGGCGGCGGTCTTCTTCCTTGTTGGCTTCAGCATCAGCAACCATTCTTTCTACGTCGGCGTCGCTCAAACCGGAGTTAGCCTTAATCGTGATCTGGTTTTCCTTGCCTGTTGCCTTGTCCTTAGCAGAAACATGGAGAATACCGTTGGCGTCGATATCGAATGTCACTTCGATCTGCGGCAGTCCTCTCGGAGCCGGAGCGATGCCTTCAAGGTTGAATTCGCCAAGCAGTTTGTTGTCAGCTGCCATTTCACGCTCACCCTGATAAACCTTAATGGTTACGGCAGGCTGATTGTCTTCGGCAGTAGAGAACACCTGAGAGTGCTTTGTCGGGATCGTGGTGTTGCGCTTGATCATCGGGGTCATCACGCCGCCCAGGGTTTCGATACCGAGGGTAAGCGGTGTAACGTCGAGAAGAAGAACGTCGCTGCGGTCACCGGACAGAACGGCGCCCTGAATAGCAGCACCCATAGCAACTGCTTCATCCGGGTTCACGTCCTTACGCGGATCCTTCTTGAAGAAGTCCTTAACAGCTTCCTGAACAGCCGGCATACGTGTCTGACCGCCGACGAGGATGACGTCGGAGATGTCTTCAACAGTAGCGTTGGCATCCTTCAGAGCCTTGCGGCAAGGTTCGATCGTTCTTTCGATCAAATCTTCGCAGAGGCTTTCGAGCTTAGAACGTGTCAGTGTGATGTTCAGATGTTTCGGACCTGTTGCATCAGCGGTGATGTAAGGCAAGTTGATTTCTGTTTCCTGACGGCTGGACAGTTCGATCTTGGCCTTTTCAGCGGCGTCCTTCAATCGCTGCAGAGCCAAAACGTCCTGGCTCAGGTCAATGCCTGTGTCCTTCTTGAATTCCTTGATAACGTAGTCAACGATTCTCTGGTCGAAGTCTTCGCCGCCGAGGAATGTATCGCCGTTGGTGGACAGAACTTCAAACTGTTTTTCACCGTCAACATCGGCTAAGTCGATGATGGAGATATCGAATGTGCCGCCGCCCAAGTCATAGACAGCGATCTTACGATCTCCCTTACCGCCTTTATCAAGACCGAAAGCCAAAGCAGCGGCGGTCGGTTCGTTAATGATACGGCGGACATCCAAACCGGCGATCTTACCGGCGTCCTTAGTAGCCTGACGCTGAGAGTCATTGAAGTAAGCCGGAACTGTAATAACAGCTTCTTTAACTTCTTCACCGAGGTAGTCTTCAGCGGTCTTCTTCATCTTACGAAGAATTTCAGCAGAAACCTGCTGCGGAGCCAGATCCTTGTCGCCGAGAACCTGGACCCAGGCGTCGCCGTTGGCAGCCTTGATGATCTTGTAAGGCATCAGTTTGATGTCTTTCTGAACTTCCTTATCGTCATAGCGGCGACCGATCAAACGCTTGATCGCGAAAAGTGTGTTAGCAGGATTTGTGACAGCCTGACGTTTTGCAGGAGCGCCAACAAGCACTTCTTTTTCAAGATATGCAACGACGGAAGGTGTGGTGCGGGCACCTTCGCTGTTTTCGATCACGCGGACCTTGTCACCTTCAACAACCGCAACAGCGGAGTTTGTTGTACCAAGGTCAATACCAATAATTTTTGCCATTTTTGAATTTCCTCACTTGCAAGCGGAAGGGCCGCTCGCTGTTAAGTTTCTATATTGAGTCGTTTCCTGAAAAAACAAGTCTTATTGAGCGACTGCCACCATCGCCGGACGAAGAACTCGATCGGCAATTTTCCATCCGCGCTGAAACACTGTTGCGACGCAGCCCGGCTGGACTGCAGGATCTTTCACCATGGTTATCGCTTGCATTGTGTTGGGATCAAATTTGAGACCCACAGGGTTTTCACACTTCATCCCGTTATGCTCCAGTGCGCTCAGCAGCTGACGGTAGGTAATCTCAAGGCCTTCTTTAAGGGGCCCTTTTTCATTTGCAGACGCTTCAAGCGCCTTTTCCATACTGTCTACGACCGGCAGCATGGATTCTGCAAATTTTTCAATGCCGAATTTACGGGCTTTAGCAACGTCTTCAGAGGCGCGGCGACGGGTGTTGTCTGCTTCGGCAACGGCTCTGACATAAAGGTCGTAGTTTTCCGCGGCCTTAGCCTGGGCTTTCGCTAATTCAGCAGACAAATCTAAGTCCGGGAGTTCCGGAGCATCTGCCGGAGCCTGCTGGGCTGCTTCGTCCTGAGGTGGGACGCTCTGTCCGTTCTTTAATTCGTTATCTTGCATTAACTGTCCTCAAGTTTTTTTCAGAAATCAGGATCCGATCTAACGGAGCCCTTTAATGGTTGATATGGGGTCGCCCGATCCTTTTTCAACCTTCGATGAACATCATTATGAGAACACCTCTCAGCTTCAAGAAGTAACGCCACCCGAATTAAGCAAATTAGGAAGTGAAGTTATGTAGCAAATTAAATGACCTAGCGGGAAAATACCCGCCTATTGGTTGAAATCTAAAGGGTTTTCCCTTATTCGCCAAACTTAACGAAAAAGGTAACAAATTTATTCCGGCCAATGAAGCAGTTCTTCTTCGACAATCTTCTCAACTAGGGAAACCGACGCCTCTGAATCATTCAAACAAGGGATGTAATGGAAGACTTTGCCTCCGGCTTTAAGCCAAGTCTCTTTAAGTTCCAGGCCGATCTCTTCAATCGTTTCCAAACAGTCGGTATGAAACCCCGGACAGATAACATCTAGCCGCTCCACGCCTTCTCGAGCTAAATGACGGGCCGTCTCATCGGAATAAGGTTTGAGCCATTCTTCCTTGCCAAAACGGGATTGGTAGGAAAGCACGACTTTAGAAGGATCTACGCCGAGCTCTTGAATCAGCAGATCGGTTGTCTCGCGAACTTGTTTCGGGTAAGGATCGCCTTCTTCGCAGTAGCGAACCGGCATGCCGTGGAAGGAGAGCATCAATCGGCCCTTCTTGCCAAGCGGGCCGACCTTTGCCCATTGATCGCGAATTTGATCGGCTAATGCCTTGATGTACAGCAGATGCGTGTGATAGTCGCGAATGAAGCGCACTTTTGGGTGGCTTTTCATTTGTTGCATTGCCTTTGAGACGGCATCGAAAACGGAAGCCGTCGTGGAAGACGAATACTGCGGATAGAGCGGAAGCACTAAGACACGGTCAAAACCGTGCTCATTGTGGATGGTTTTAAAGACTTCGACCTGTGAAGGATTGCCGTAACGCATGCCGACAAACACGTCTGCGTCGACGGCTTTTTGCTGAAAACGCTGCCGCAGCTTATCGGCAATGCGGTCGGTGTAGACCTTAAGAGGAGCGCCCTCTTTCATCCACACCTGAACGTAGCGCGCTGCGGACTTAGGACTGCGGCGAGGCAGGATGACCAAATTCAGCAGCGTCTGCCAAAAAATCGGATTTAAATCGACCACCCGTCGATCGGAAAGAAACTCCCGCAAGTAGGGTTTGAGCGCCGAAGCGGTCGGTTCGTCAGGGGAACCGAGGTTAATGAGGAGTACCGCAGTCTTCGGGCTCTTTTCTGTCATATCTACTTATCGGGAAAGAATTTCGTCTTGGACCGCTTTGGCGCGGCGGCTATGAAGATACCCGATAAGAAGCGCCACGGCAAGAGACATCCAGAACTTACCCAGAACCTGCCCGAAGATGAATTCAATAGAGCCGAATGCCAGAGAAAGGAAGATGGCGCTGTCGACCATGGAGCCGACCAAGCCGCTTGCCATAATGGCCCAAGCCGGCCATTTCTTACGCATCGGTGTGTAGACAACCAAGTCGGCCAGTTCGGAGAAGAAGAAGGCCATCACGGAAGCCAGGACCAGAGACGGTTCGGAGAAAAGTGCGGAAAGCGCTGCGCCGATGATGATGGCATACAGCGACCAGCGGACACCGAGTTTGGCCTGCAGTCCGTCACGAAGCACCAGAGCTACGCCGGCCATAAGCACGCCGCTCGGGGCCATGATACCGGGCCAGACAGGAATCAGACAGGGACCGTCAGCAGTACAAACCGTGCCGACATTCATCACCACCCAGTTCATCGCCGGGATGGTCAGAATAAAGAGGATAAAGTAGATGATTCCGACTGAATAGTCTTTGGTACTTCTTAAAGGCATTTCAACTCCGTTTCCGGCTGCACATACCGGGGGAAAATTAGAGACATCAGCGGCCGCGGAAACAGAAATCGAAGGTGCGTGTCGGCAGAAATCCGAGGCTTCCTTCGTTCGGTTTGCGAGGGAACCCGCAATGGCCGCCCTCAGCGGGATATTCTAACGTCACAAACTTGGAAACTTCTTGAATCATCGGTAAAACTTCGTTTCCCACGATCGGATCGTTCTTGGCATTAAGCACCAGTGTCGGCAATCGGATGCCGCCTAAATGGGGCTTGCTCGAGCATTTCGTCCAGTAGTCCATGTAGTCCTTGTAGCCGAAAATCGGTGCCGTAAAAAGATCGTCAAACTGCCAGAGCCAGCGAATCTTTTTGATTTTATCGACATCTAACACGCCCGGGAAACGTTTGGCTTTTGCGAGTGCTTTTTTCTTCATCGTCGAGATGAAATTCAGGTCGTAAATCCGGCTGAATCCTTTGCGGATAACGTGGCTTGAACCCACCAAATCGAGGGGCGCGCAGACTGCAACGATGCCTGAAACCAGTTTTGCAGCGTCCTCGCCTCGGGTACCGGCCCAGAAGAGCAGATTGTTGGCGCCCAACGAGACGCCCATCGCATAGATCGGAGCTTCAGGGTAGAGCTCACGCAGCCGGGCAAACTCCCAGTCTAGCTCAGCCGCATCTGCGGCGTTATAGGCTCGAAGTTTTTTATTGGTGACGCCGCCGCAGCCGCGGTAGTGAATCACCACGCCGCGCACACCCCCTTGGCCGCAGCGCGCCATCAGCGCACGGGCATAGTGACTGTTTGATGAGCCTTCCAATCCGTGGATATGCACCATAATCGGGGCCTTCAGGTCAATGGGCTCCGGCGTTGACCAGTCCAAGGCAACGATGTCGTCGTCCGGCGTATCCCAAATCTCGCGGCGATAGATCACCTTGGCCTTCGGAAACAGTTCGGCAGGCACAATGGTTTGCAGGTGGCCCCCGGGCAGCCACCTAGGAGCACGGTATTCGGAAGCAATGAGACTCATAGGCTTAGCAGATTCAGACTGCCTTTTAGCTTAGGTCGTTTTAGGCATTCTGTCCTTCGGTCGGACCAAAAACGAGCGACCAGAGCGCGCGAACCTTTTGTGCCTCTTCCGCAAACTCTTCTTTGGGAACGCGGACCGGGACGCTCGGAGAGTTCAGGCGGAACTCGTGCTGAATACGGCGATATTTGCGATAAATCGCGGAGACCTCGAACGCCAGGTCTTTCGGGATCAAGTCGGCGTCAGAGGCCATCTCCAGCATCTTGATGTTGCCGAAGTTATTGACGAGCTGCGGGAATTTAGAGGAGTACTGAAGCACGAGATACTGAACAATGAACTCCACATCCACCATGCCGCCCTCGTCATGCTTCACATCAAAAAGCTCCGTTTTGTTGAGGTGACCGTCGTGCATACGCTGGCGCATTTTGAGCACCTCGGCCTTCGTTTCCCCGGCGTTTCTCTCGCGACGGAGTATTTCGATGCGAATTTTTTCGAATTTGTCACCGATATCTCGGTCGCCGGCCGCATAGCGGGCTCGCGTTAGCGCCTGATGCTCCCAAAGCCAGGCGCCCGTGCCGTCTTCGTTTTTCTGATATTTCTCAAAGCTGTCGACGGAAGAAACCAGCATGCCGGATTCCCCGTTCGGGCGCAGACGCATATCGACGTCGAACAGGACGCCGGAGCCGGTTGTCGCTGTCAGCCAATTGATCAGTCGACGCGCGAAACGCATGTAGATCTTTTCTGCATCCTGAGCGTCATCTTCAAACAAGAAGACCAAATCCAGATCGCTCGCGTAGGCGAGCTCCTTACCGCCCAATTTGCCGTAAGCCACGATGGCAAACTTCGGACGCTCAATGTGACGTCCGGGAACCGTCTTCCACACTTCTTCCATGACGATTTCAAGCGTAGCATCCGCCAGAGCCGAGAGCTGGTCGGCCAATCGTTCCACCGTCAAGCGTCCGGCCATATCCGCTAAGAACAGGCGGAACAAACGGGCATGATGAACTTCGCGAATGAGGTTCATACGGGTTTCCTGATCGTCTTCCGGAATATCCGCAAGTCGCGCACGCGTACGCTCGATATAGAAAGAGAAATCCACCGGCGTGTAATCGTCGATCTGACTCAGCCGCTCATCCCAAAGTTCATCTAAGAGCAGCGGGTGGCGGTTCAGATATTCGGCTGCCCACTTACCGCTGCCCAATACGTCGCCCAAACGCTTCGCTGCAAGCGGGTACTGCAAAAGCAGGGAAACATAAGTCGGACGACCGGCAATGACTTCGTAGAACTTGATGTAGCGGCGTAAGAGTTCTTCCCGAGAAATCAGTTTTAAGTGTTCCGGCTTGTTCTTACCCTCAACCGTATTTTTAACCAGCGTGATCATGCGCTGACGAGCCCCGGCGTTAATGAGCTTTAAAGCGCGCAGCGACATGAGATTAAGAATGAGCTGACCCAGCTCTTCGGTTTCTTTAAACCCGTTTCGCTCCAGCACTTTCGCCAAGCCGGGAAGCGCCCCCGGAGCTCCGTTCTCCCAACCGAGCGGCCAATCCTCTTCGCTTACCTCTTCTTTGGTCTGGAAAATCTCATCAAAGCGTGCAGCTACGTACTCCGTCGAGATCTCTAACTGCTTCTGCAGGTCTTCGACGGTAAAGCCCAGCATCTTCGCGATTCTTGTCCGATGCTCCGGATCGGCCGCAAAAAGCTGAGTCTGCTGATCATTTTCGTACTGGAGGGCGTGCTCCATGTTGCGCAGGAACACATAAATCTTGGAGAGCATCTCGGCTTTGTCCTTTACCAGGATGTTCTCGGAGGCGAGCGCCTGAAGCGCTCTCAGCGTGGAGCGCTCTCTTAAGAACGGGTTGCGGCCACCGCGGATCACCTGGAATGTCTGAGCAATGAACTCGATTTCGCGAATGCCGCCGCGTCCGAGTTTGATGTTCTGACCTTCTTTCAGGCTCTCTAAGGCGCGTTTCTGCGTAGATAAACGAATCTTGGCGTGAAGGTCGGTAAGCGAACTAATGGCGCCGAAGTCAAGATATTTACGGTAAACAAACGGACGAACGATATCGTTGATGTTCTTCTTTTGGATGTTGAAATCCTGTTCCGAAGCAAACACCGGGCCGCTGACGACACGACCCTTGAGCCATGCAAAGCGCTCCCAGTCGCGTCCCTGCGTCATCAGATATTCTTCAAGCATGTCGCTGGAGCCCACGATCGGTCCGGAATCCCCGTTGGGACGCAGGCGCATATCCACACGGAACACAAAGCCTTCCCAAGTAATCTCTGAAAGGGCCGGTATAACTTTCTTTGCCAGCCGCTCGTAGAATTCCTGGTTGCTGATGATTTTGCGGACATTCGGGTATTCTGCCGTAGGGCCGCACTCTCCGTCGCAGTCGTAGAAGAAAATAAGGTCGATATCGCTCGAGCCATTCAGTTCACGACCTCCCAACTTGCCCATGCCGATCACAATCAGATCCTGGGGAACGCCGGTTTCTGAGCGCGGAACTCCGAATCGCTTAGCCAGCTCTTTGGCATAGACGGAAACCGTACGGTCGATCGCGATCTCTGCTAAATCAGACATCACGGTCACGACTTCTTCTAAATTCGCCAATCCGGAAATGTCGCGTGCGACAAGGCTCATCATCACGTCACGGCGCAGACGACGCATTGCGCTTTTGAGCTGCTCTCCGTCTTCGATTCCGGCCAAGCGCTCACGCATTTTTTCGGGCGTCCAGAACATCTGAGTAATTTCCTGAACATAAGACCGAACTTTATCTTCATCTTCTCCGAACATAGCTCGGAGCGTGTTTTTGAAATAAGCTGAGACTTCTGGGACTTCCGAGAGAGAAAGTCTGGGAACTTTAGGAAGGAGATCGGAGAATTGGAGTGCTGCAGACATATTGTTTTTGGAAGCTAAAAATGAGTCTATCTTCCAATATTAGAGTTTATTTATGGGAAATTGAGCGATACTTAGAAGATCAGAAAAAAGATTAAGGATCCGGGAAATGACGGACAATTCCGAACAACAGACGTCAACCACACCAACAAAACCTAAAAAAGGCTTTTTCGGCTATGCCTGGAGGACCATTCTTTGGTTCTTAGTCATCCTTTACTTTGCACTCGGCGCCGCATGGCTCGGAGCGCGCTACTGCCTTGCACCTTACCTGAACGACCATAAGTCCAAGATCGAGAATAAGATATCTCAAGTCTTGGACATCCCCGTTCAGTTCGGCTCTCTGGATACCGACTGGCAGGGACTTTCTCCGGAAATCACACTTAAAAACATCGAACTCGGCGAACCGGGCAAGGACCCGATTACGGCTGAATCTCTTACCGCAAAACTTTCGCTCAGTTCTTTAACAAACCTTACTCCGATCTTTGAATCCGTCACGTTAAACAACCCCAAAGTCGAAGTTCGCCGCCTGGCACCGATGTCCTTTTCCGTCTTGGGCAGGAAGGTCAACCTCAAAAAGCTCATGTCCGGTGAGACGGAGACTCAGGCGCTTACAACCAAACTGCCTTCCGATGTAATGGTTCTCCTAAAGCAGAAGTCTGTGGAAATTAAGGACGGCACGATTTTGGTTCATGATCAGAAAAGCGGCAAAACGCTTGAAGTTACTAACGTTAACGTCGGCTACAACGGCTCTTCAAGAAACAAACAGCTCGCCTTTACTCTGACGCTTCCGCCTGAAATTGCTTCTCCGATTACCGTTCGCGCGCTCTTTAAGACGCCGGCCCTTAATCCCTCGAAACTGGCCGACTGGGATGCAGAACTTTACGCTCAGACCGACTTCATTAACTTCGGTGAACTCGCCAAGTGGCTGCCTGACTTCTCCGTAAAGTACAAAGGCACCGGGTCTGGTTCTCTCTGGGCTAACTTTGTGAAATGGTCTCCTTCTTCCGCCAGCTTTATCGGCGCTCTTTCCCATGTAGATCTTCAGCTTCCGGAATTGGCGCCGCTGCGCCTGAAATTCGTTAAAGGCAAGATCTCAGGAAACATGTCGGGCGAGGCTTACGCTCTTTCTACAGACAATTTCTCTTTTGAGTTGGAATCCGGGGAGACACTTCCTCCACTGGATATGAGTCTGAAGTTAGACCGAAGCGATGATAACTTTACCGGCGGCTCTTTCAAAGCCAACGCTCTCGACTTTCAAGGTTTAACAGCCGTCCTCCCTTCTTTGCCGCTGCCAAAATCTTTCAAGGATTTTGTTGCCGAGCGGAAGCTCTCCGGATCGCTCGTTAATGTGGACTTAGATTGGCAGGGACTGCCAAGCGAACCCAAACATTACAACGGCAAACTTTCTCTGCGTAATTTCAGCTCTTTCGGGGCCTCCGGCAAAGACAATACCCAGTGGCTCCCGGGATTTATCAATCTCAGCGCCGACATTACCCTTAAAGACGGTGTGGGTACCACCGTACTCACAACAAAAGACGCGTCGGTAGCTCTTCCGAGATTATTCCCGGCAGCCGCTTTCCATTTCGACAGCATCGGAGGAACCGTGGTTTGGAATACCGTTAACGGCATTTCACTCGAGTTCAAGGACGTTCTGATTGAGAACGCCGATGCTGCGGTTAAGGTCAATGGGACGTACACTAACGCTGACAACACTCCCCTCGGAACTGCAGACCTTAAAGCCGATGTTTTACGCGGAAACGTCCCTGCCGTTTGGAAATACATGCCGCTTGTTGTCGGCAACGACACAATCACCTGGCTGCGGTACGGCCTTTTAGAGGGCAAAGCCACCGGGGGCCAAGCCGTTCTTAAGGGGCCGCTCCATGAGTTCCCCTTCCATGAGTCTAAAGAACATCAGTTCCTGGTGTCCGTTAATGCTGATGACGTCCTTCTCGATGTCTATCCGAACATTCTGGACAATCCAAAGGCTTCTCCGAAACGCGGAGCAATTTGGCCGCTCTTTGAAAAAGTCGGCGGCGTAGTCAAATTTGAAGGCGACGGCATGGCCATTAGTGCCGACCGCGGGACCTATAAAGGTGTACAGCTTACGCATGCACAAGTCGACATTCCCGCCTTCTCTGCGGATACCGTTTGGTTGGATGTAGACGCAGCGGCGTCCGGCGCCCTCCCCGGTTTCTTGTCTTACGTGAAGACTTCTCCGGTTGACGGCTACACCAGCGGTCTTTTCAAGAAGGCCAAGGGCACCGGCAACGGAGATCTGACTCTCAAACTGAAGATCCCGCTTGACGGTCCGGGTGAAGTTGCTGTTTCCGGCGCTTTTACGCTTAAAGATAATGCAGTTAAGTTCAATGATTTCTCGATTCCGGATTTGACTCATGCCACCGGCGTCGTGAACTTCAATGACAAAGGTGCTTCGAGCACGGGCATTACCGCCGATTGTTTCGGCAATGCCGTAAAAGCGACGCTCGACACCGACGATAAGGGCAATATTAAGGTTTCTGCTTCCGGAACCATCGCCGCTAAAGCATTGCCGCAGGTTATTCCGGTTCCGATGCTTGCCAAAGCCGCAGACAAATATCTGAGCGGCAGGACGCCCTTTACAGTCAATGTAACCGTCGGCCCAAAGGTCACGGTGAACGTTAAAAGCTCGCTTTCCGGCTTGGAGAGCAAGCTGCCGCCTCCTATGGAAAAACCGGCATCTTTGTCTGCACCTCTGGACCTCAATATCGTCACAGACAACAAGGCCACGGATCTCAGAATCATGATTGAGGGATTCCTGAGTTCGGAATTTATCCTGCAGAATAATGACATCAAACGTGCTGCCATCGGCAACCGCAGTCTGCCGACATTGCCGTCTCACGGCTATGCGATCTCCTTGAAGGCGCCGCTGGTTTCGGCGAAGGCCTGGCAGGCGGTCTTTGATCATCTAAAAGTGGATGCCAAACCGTCCGGAACCGTTGTCCTGCCTGATATTGCCTTCCTCAAGGCTAACATTGACGAACTGCTGATCGACAATTTCAATCAAACGAACTTCTCGCTCTTAGGGCGACCCGTCGGGAACTCTCTGCTAATCACGATCAACAGCAATCAAATGAATGCCAATCTGGAATGGAAGAAGGCTCAAAACGGCAAGGAACCCGAGCTCATCGCGCATATTTCCAAACTCTTCATCCCGAGCTCTGCAAAAGACACCGCAGAAAAATCCAAGCCTGTTCAAATTCAGGGCGGCTGGCCCGCAATCAATGCGGTTATCGATGATTTAACCTACGGCAATATGCGTTTAGGCAAGCTGGAACTGGTTGCACGCAACACTCCGTCAACAAAAGGGCAGCTCTGGAAAATTACAAAGCTGAATCTTTCCAACAGCGCTGCGCAGCTGCGCTCATCCGGCAGCTGGCTGAAAGGTTTCGACGGCGGCAACGAAACGAATCTTTTAATCAATACCAATATCAATAACCTCGGCGCCCTGCTGAATCGCCTGGATATGCAGAATCTGGTCAAGTCCGGCAACGGTTCGATCAACGGTAATTTATCCTGGGTCGGCACTCCCCTCGGCTTTAACACCGAGAGCTTCGACGGAGAACTGAATATCGATCTGAAGAGAGGCGAAATTCTCAAGATCCAACCGGGCCCGGCTGCCAAACTATTGTCTCTGCTGACACTGCAGTCTTTAACACGCTACCTGACCCTTGACTTCCGAGACTTCTACTCCTCTGGCTTCAACTTCTCTACCATCCGCGGCAACGCGGTGCTGGAAGACGGCCTCATGAACATCAAAGATCTGACGATGATCGGAGGGAGCGCGACCGTTGTTATTAACGGCAACGTCAACACTCAGAAAGAAACGGAGAATCTGCACCTATTGGTTCTGCCAGACATCAATGCGGCAGGAGCGTCTGTGGCTCTCGCGGTTGCAAACCCGATCGTCGGCATCGGCAGTTTCCTGGCCCAATTGATTTTCAAAGATCCCTTGAGTAAGCTTTTCTCCTTCGAATATCAAGTGACCGGCACTTGGTCAGATCCGGTCGTTTCCAAGATTAAACGTTAAGAACCATGTTACGTATTGCCACCTGCCAGATGACATCCGGACCGGATCTCGGGGCCAATCTCCAGATCGCCGAATCTCTCATTCGTAAAGCTGCCCGGGAAGGGGCCAACCTCGCTCTGCTTCCGGAAATGTTTACGATCATGAGCAATGATCCGAAAGATGTTCTTCATGCAGCCGAACGCTATCAGGACGGCCCGGTACAGAAGATCATGGCGGGGCTCGCTAAATCATTAGGCATTTGGGTTGCCGCCGGTACGATTCCTCTTCAATCCGATGATGAACACCGCGTCACCAACACCATGCTGGTGTATGACGCATTCGGCCAGGAAGCCGCAAGGTACGACAAGATTCATCTATTTTCGTATGAGGGCCAGCAGGAGCGTTACGACGAGTCCGAACTTTACGTCGGCGGCCATAAGACGGTTTCTTTTAACTATCCGCTAGAAAACGGCCTAGACATTCATATCGGCCTCGCCGTTTGCTATGACCTGCGTTTCCCGCAGCTTTTTCGTCGTCAAACCGGCGTCGACTGTTTTCTGCTCCCTGCCGCTTTTACAACTAATACGGGGAAGGCCCATTGGGAAGTTCTTCTTCGTGCCCGTGCGATAGAAAACCTTAGTTATGTGGTAGCCGCAGCTCAAGCGGGACGCTCTTCCTGCGGCCGAGCTTTCTGGGGACACTCCTGTGCCGTCGACCCATGGGGGACCGTTGTCGGATCTCTTAACGGGCATGAAACGGGCGTTTGCTTCACTGACGTCGATCCGGCTTTCCTCCGTCAGGTCAGAGCACTTTTGCCTGCCCTGAATAATCGCGTGAAATATGAATAACAACACTTCTGCCGCTATCGAAACCCTTCTCTACCGCAACGGTCTTTTTGAAAAAGACATTCAGGACGCCTTTGCGCTTTTCAGCGGTTACAACATTGACTACGCTGATTTCTACTTTCAGCGCTCTGTTTCAGAAGGCTATGTGCTTGAAGAAAGCATCGTTAAGACGGGCCATTACAACACAGACATGGGCGTTGGCGTTCGGGCCGTCTGCGGTGAGAAATCGGCTCTCGCCTACTCAGAAGAAATCTCCCGTGATTCTTTATTTGAGGCGGTCAGAACCGTACGGGCTATTGCGCAGGCTACTAACAATCAAATTACAGTCAATGTCACACCTAAGGACGGTCCGAAAGTTCTTTACCGTGCTGTTGATCCGATTGAAGCGGCAGACACGGACGCCAAAATCAAACTTCTTCAGTCCTTAGATAAACACGCCCGCAGCCGGTCTTCTTTCGTCACTCAAGTGACGACTTCCGTCGGCGCCTCGCATGACACGATTTTGATCGCCAAAATGGACGGCACTTTAATCGGCGACGTGCGCCCGCTGGTTCGGGTGAACTTAGGCGTTATCGCTGAAAAGGACGGAAAAAAAGAACAAGGTCAAGCCGGAGGCGGCGGAAGATTTTCGTTAGATCGTTATAACGAGGAAATTATTGAGCAGTATGCCCGAGAGGCCGTCGATGCCGCAGTGCGCAACTTAGATGCGCTGCCGGCTCCGGCCGGCAGCCTCCCCGTCGTCTTGGGGAACGGCTGGCCCGGCGTATTGATTCATGAGGCAGTCGGACACGGCTTGGAAGCTGACTTTATTCGAAAGGGAACGAGCGTCTTTACCGACAAGATCGGTCAAAGAGTAGCCTCTCCGCTGGTCACGGTCGTTGACGACGGCACCATTGCCGGACGCCGAGGATCCCTGACCATCGATGACGAGGGCAACGAAACGCACTGCACCACGCTTATCGACGAAGGCATTCTTCGCGGCTTCATGCACGATGAGACCAGCGCTCGCCTCATGAAGCAAAAGACGACCGGCAATGGGCGCCGAGAGAGTTTTGCTTATCTGCCGATGCCTAGAATGACCAACACTTATTTGCTTCAGGGCGAATCCGATCCTCAGGAAATCATTTCTTCCGTGGACTACGGCATTTATGCGTCCAACTTCGGAGGGGGCCAGGTCGATATCACGAACGGCAACTTCGTTTTCAGCATGAGTGAGGCTTGGCTGATCGAAAAGGGCAAGCTAACCGACCCAATCAAGGGCGCCACACTAACCGGCAACGGCGCAGATGCTTTGACAAAAATCGTCATGGTCGGCAATGATCTTGAATTAGACAGAGGCTGCGGTACCTGCGGAAAGAATGGTCAGCAGGTTCCAACCGGTGTCGGCATGCCGACACTCCGCATTGACGGACTCACCGTCGGCGGCACTGCTAACTGATACAGCCGATTCAGGAGATTGTTTGCAGACAACGAGACATTCTGACTTCGGAACCACAATCCGAAGTCAAAAGATATTCTCGTTTTGTCCTCTTTTTCATGCACCCAATTAGGCGCAGAATCGGGAAAAAACCTCAACCTCAAGTCTGCAGCTGTCAACAACCTCGGCCTGACGGCCGAGGCTTGAGAAAGCCTCTAGTTGACTAGCCTCAGTCCGTCGTTTTGGGGACTACGTTGGTTGGGAATCTATAGGCACCGCGGGATGCAGATCCTAGTCTCGCGCTCTGCGGCCGATGGTTAAAAGCTCTGAGAGGTAGGAGCGGTGCTGTCGGCTTGAAACCCCTTCCAACATTGGCGAAGGATCACAACCGGTCGAAAGACCGAGGAGACAAACTTGCGAGTATTTGTGTGGAACAAACGCAGAAAACCGCTGATGCCCTGTTCTCCGGCAAAAGCGCGACATCTGCTTAAAGAGAAAAAAGCTGCTGTGGTAAGGCGAACGCCTTTCACTATTCAGCTGACGATTGCAACGGGTGAGTCCAAACAGCCGGTGACTCTGGGTGTTGATGCCGGGTACAAACATGTCGGCCTTTCCGCATCAACGGAAAAGGCTGAGCTTTATGCATCAGAAGTCGAACTCCGTCAGGACGTCTCTGATCTGCTCTCTGCTCGTCGTGCGTTACGGCAGTCCCGCCGTAACCGCAAAACGCGCTACCGCGCACCGAGATTCGACAACCGCATCCGCACCAAGCGCAAAAGCTGGCTTGCACCGTCGGTTGAAAACCGAATCAACGCGCACTTGTCACGCATAGAAGCGGTTCTTCGACTGCTGCCGGTCACGAAGATCACGGTGGAAACGGCTTCCTTCGACATGCAGCTGCTGAAGAATCCCGACATTTCAGGGAAAGAATACCAGGAGGGAGAACAGCTCGGCTTCTGGAACGTCCGCGAGTATGTTCTTTTCAGAGACGGGCACGTCTGTCAGCACTGTCACGGCAGATCGAAAGACCCGGTGCTCAATGTTCATCACTTGGAAAGCAGACGTACCGGCGGAGATTCGCTCGGCAACCTGATTACGCTTTGTAAGACGTGCCATAAGGCGCTCCACCGCAGCGAAATCACGCTGAAGACAAAGCGCGGACAATCGTTCCGTGCGGAAGCCTACATGGGACTTATGCGCTGGGAGGTTTTGAACCGCCTCAAGACATCGCATCCGGGGCTGGAAGTGCACAACACCTACGGCTATCGAACCAAGTACACACGAATCGTGAACGGCATCGACAAGTCGCATTGTGCGGACGCTTTCTGCATCGCCGGTAATCTCGGCGCCGAAAGGCTCGGCGAATTCTTCTTCCAGAAGCAGACGCGTCGGAACAACCGGCAGATTCATAAGCTTTCCATCCTCAAAGGCGGCATTCGAAAGCGCAATCAGGCGCCCTTTGAGGTCAATGGCTTCCGTCTTTTTGACAAAGTTGCCTGCAAGGGAGAAGAAGGCTTCATTTTCGGCCGTCGATCATCCGGGTTCTTTGATGTTCGAAAGCTTGACGGAACCTGCATTTCGGCAGGCATCAGCTACAAGAAGCTGCATCTGCTGGAAAAGAGACGAACCTATTTAACAGAAATTCGAAAGGAGGAGGCGCTTCCTCCCCTGCCTGAAGGCAGCGGTCTCCGCGCCTAAATGTGATGAACAAACTCCTCGTCGGCCTCTGTGCCTCAATCTGTCTCTTATCTCTGGCAACGGACGCTCAGGCAGTCCGTCTCGGCGGAAGAACCACCATTCGTCCGCATCGATCCTACACCCCGCCTCCGAGAACATACCGACCTACTCCGGCGAACCCTGCGATTCGCGGCTTCAATGCTCGCCAAAACGCCGCGTCTACCGGCTCGAATATTCCGGTTCCGCTCTTTATCCCGCCGATCATTGCCGGGCACAATACGACGCAAATCACGGATGACATGTACCTCATCAAAACAGGCATGCGTAAACAAGGCGACAAACTGCAGTTTTGGCCGCTTCAAAATCACAGTTACACACCTGACTCGAAGTCTGCAAAGGTCCAGTTCAGCATGGACTGCTTGGCAAAAATCTACTCTCCGATTGCACTTGCCACCTACCCCGAATTAGACGGCAAAGGCAAGCAGATTAAATCCACGACCTTTGATCCGAAGTTCAGACCGATTAGGGAGAAGAGCGCGATGGACCGCCTGCACAGCCTCCTGTGTCCAAAACCTGCTCCACAGCAGCCTTAATGCCTGAACAGCACAATATCTTCCGTTCTTCCGGCGGCTCCCCTTTGAGCCGCTTATTTTTATCGATAAAATTCAAAGCTCTAATCAAAATATTCGATAAAAATGTTCTCCGAGGCAGTCAAAAACAAGCTCAGCTGCGCAGCTTTCTTTTTCCTTCCCGGCCTTTCCTACAGCCTGGTTACTTCTCGCATGCCAGCGATCAAAGAAAGTGCCCAGATTGACGATTTACAACTTGGCATCGCTCTTTTCTGCCTCGGAATCGCGGGCTGCATCGGACTGTTTTTCTCTTCCAGACTCGTCCGTCTTCTTAAAGATCGACCAACTATTGCCGCCGGCGCCTCACTCAGTACTATCGGACTTGTGATCGCTGGCTACGCAAATTCTTTCGCCTCATTAGTTTCAGGCTTTGCAGCCATCGGTTTTGGCATCGGTCTAACTGATGCTCTGATGAATGCTCAAGGCATGTTCTACGAGCGTCTATACAAAACGAGATCGATGAATTTGTTTCATGCCTTCTTTAGCTTAGGCGGCATCGTCGGTTCTTTGACTGCTTCCCTTTGTGCCTACCTCGACCTTTCGCCGCTTTTCAGCTTTTTAGTCTTGGTCGTTCCTTGGACTGTCGTTTGTTTGTTCGGCTGTCGGTATCTTCAGGAAGAGGATCGGCAGGTGGCAAGCTCTGAGACTTCCAGAGTAAATACGACAAAACGAGCCTACCCGCTCATCCTCATTTGTTTCGGCTTACTAAGTTGGCTGGCTTACGACATTGAAGGCAGCGTGGCCGAGTGGGGCTCGGTTTACATGGTCAGTTCAAAGGAATCAGACCAAGCTGTTGCCGCCCTGGTGTACGGATTGTTCTCAGGAACCATTTTCATCGTTCGACTCTTCGGAGACAAACTTCGAGAAAGCGTGGGGGATTTTCGCTTGTTGCCTATTTGCTCTCTGATTGTTTTTTGCGGAATGTCGTTCGTACTTTCGTCCGCGGGTCCTGCAACAGCGCTTTGCGGCTACGTTGTTATGGGACTTGGACTCGCGCCTGTCGTCCCGACAATATTCAGTCTCGCCGGAAAATGCAAAGGAATTACAGCTTCCGAAGCCAGCAGTTTCATCGCCATCGTCGCTTATGGGGGTCTGTTGGTCGTACCTCCGACGCTTGGATGGATCGCCTCTCATTCATCGCTCGGAACTGCCTTGTGCTTGGTGTTGGTTTTCTGTGCATTGGCTTTTGTGATCTCATTGATTCTTCCGCGCTTGAAAGACCAACTGAATCTCAGCGGCTCATTGGAGCCGTAAATTCTTCATTGATATTGCGTTAATTGTTTCTTGCAGAAATTGCTTTAGAGATCTTCAAAAGGTTGAGTCTTAA